>Ga0315282_10005308_pt1 | contig 22018 bp, 20 predicted proteins | sample YL17G07_20_MG_FD_203693 | JGI IMG/M metagenome (GOLD analysis project Ga0315282, IMG submission 203693) | Sediment microbial communities from Yellowstone Lake, YNP, Wyoming, USA - YL17G07_20 | ecosystem: Environmental > Aquatic > Freshwater > Lake > Sediment | place: USA: Wyoming | collected... | reverse complement strand
ATCGCGTTGAGTTTGTACTCACGCGTATAGCTCTTCCGCGGTCTCTTTTCCAGACTCAATTCGTACCTCCGGTTTCATGCTACACCCACTTTCCTTGGTGTCCATGCCACCGGGGGCACTCCGGAAGTTGTAGCATACTCTAGTGGGAAGTTCTCGAGCATCGCACTCAGACCCTCGGGTGAACCCTGTATTGCACTCAACCAGTCCGGCGAAGTGTACTTTCTCCGGCCAAGCTACTACGGTCCAGGGCCTTTCACTTTGCTTTCACCCGCCAACGGAGCTTGGTCAGGTGCGTCACCGAGGTTCTACTGGAACCCATGCAGCTACCTTGGTGACAGCCTCAGTCGGTACGAGCTTTGGATTGACGGAGCGTATAATTGCAGTGTCACGCCGCCGACGATGACTACTTGCCGTCCGGCTTCTCCGCTCTCCTCGGGCTGGCATACTTGGAAGGTGCTGGCGCTAGAGACGACCGGCGACTCCATCTGGTCAAGCTCGACATGGTCAGTGCGCATTGACGCGACCGGGCCGTCGGCGTTCAACCTACTGACGCCCGCCAACAATACATGGACCGCGCAGCGCCATCCGACCTTATCGTGGACAGCTAGTAGTGATGGCGAATCCGGCTTGCGCAAGTACCAGGTGATAATCGATAGCTTCAAAGCTGACGACAGCGTTCCGGCAACGCAGACCTCGACGCAGACTCTGGTCTCTTTACCGGACGGTTCACACACTTGGTGCATCCGGGCGGTGGACAATGCCGGCAACGGCACGTCCGCAAACCAGACCTGGACCGTGAAGGTTGACTCGACAGGGCCCGCGTACTTCGGTCTCGTTTCGCCTCCTAGCTATTCCTATACCGGGAACTCAAGGCCGACCTTTGTCTGGCACAGAACTACCGATGCGGGCGTTGGCCTGCGCTGGTATCAGTTGTGGATGAGGCTGAGTAGCGGGCAGTGGCAACTCAAACAGGACAGCATTACCGATACGACTTATGCGCTGGGTCCTGGCCAGGAACTGACCAACGGCACATGGTACTGGGAGGTCGTCGCATTAGACAGCCTCGGCAACCAGACTACTACCTCGTACTGGACTCTGTACGTTGACCTGCAGCCTCCGCTAGCTTTCAACCTCGTGACGCCGCTCGACGGTGCTACTGTATCACTGCCCACGCCGACGTTCACTTGGCGGAGCACCACCGATGCCAGTTCCGGGCTCTCCCACTACGAGCTTTGGCTTGACTCTGTGTTGAACGTGGACAATCTGTCCGACACCTTTTCTGCGCCGGCCGCGCCGCTACCCGAGGGGCCGCATCGGTGGTGGGTCAAGGCAGTGGACAACGTCGGCAACGTGCGCGAGTCCAACAGCCGGCGCACGGTGTACCTCGACTGGAACCCACCTGATACATTCAGCCTGGCCGCCCCGCCGGACAACGATACAACATACTTGCAGCAACCGAGACTCTACTGGCATCCGGCCCGCGACAGCGGCTCGGGCATTCGCAAGTACCGGCTCTATGTCAATGGCGTAATCAGCCGCGACAGCGTACCAGCCGCCGAGACGTCAGCGACGCCGGGATCGCCGCTCGCCTACGGCAGCCATGCGCCCTGGTATGTTGTTGCGTTTGACCGAGCTGATGGCAGCCGCAGTTCTAATCAGACGTGGTACATCAACATCAAGCGCGACAGCGTCGCGCCGACAGTGCCGCTGCAGGTATCGCCGGACAGCGCGTCGGTCATGCAGGAAACGCTGCCGCACTTCGTGTGGCGGCACTCCACCGATGACTACAGCGGTGTCGACCACTATACGTTACAGTACGCGCGGAACCCTGGTTTTGCCGGGGCCGAGTCAGTGGACCTGGCCGACACCAACTACGTGCGTGCGTCTCGGTTCTCCGATACAACCTGGTACTGGCATGTCAGGGCTGTGGACCGAGCCGCAAACCGGAGCAGTTGGTCGGCAGTCTGGTCATTTGAGGTGGATGCACGCGTGCCTGCTGCCCCGACCTTGCTTGAGCCCATCGGCGGAGCGTGGCACAGTAGTAGCAACGTGCTATTCCGCTGGTCAGCCGTGACGGTTGGCCTGGACGTCAGTTCTGAACCCGGCGTCAGAGCGGGAAGGTTTGGTGCGGTTAGCTTTGGCGACATCGGGCTTCAGGTTGCTGGACCGAAGTCGGCACTCGAGCCTTTGTCGCCCGTGCGCTATGTCGTGCAGATAGACACGGCCAGCGGTTTCGTGAGCCCGCTCGTGGTTGATACGACTACGTTCACGCAGGACACGATTGGCCTGGCTGAGCACCACTATTTCTGGCGGGTCAAGGCGTTCGACGCAGCCGGCAACCAAGGTCCATTCTCCGACACGGCGAGCTTCGGAGTCGACCTGACTGCGCCGACGATTCCGTCGTTAGTTGCTCCGCCGAACGACACAACGATGCCTGATACATCAGTTCTGCTGGTCTGGAATCAATCAATGGATCAGGCCAGCGGAGTCGCCTCGTATCGCGTGCAGGTTGCATACGACAGCGGGTTCGCGTCGGTCATAGGGGATACGACGATGGCGGATACCACGCGCGGGTTCAATCTACCTGAGTCGCTGTTCTACTGGCACGTGCGCGCGACCGACCTGGCGGGCAACGTGAGTTCATATTCACCGTGGCGGCGGTTCAGGTTATGGATACCGCAGAACGTAGAGGAGCCCGACTCCTGTGTGCCGCTGGAGTTCGGGTTGCTGCTGCCGTTCCCTCAGCCGTTCTCGGCCAGCGTGCGTCTGGTCTACGGCTTGGCTAAGGCAGGGGACGCCAACCTTGCGATATTTGACGCATCGGGTCGCCGTGTGAAGACGCTCATCAATGGTGAACAGAAGGCCGGCAGGTGGAGCGTCACTTGGGACGGAACCGATGACTCCCGGAGGATGCTGCCCAGAGGAACTTACTTCTGTCAGATGCGGGCAGGTGAGTTCACCGCGTTGCGGAAGATGGTGAAGACCGAGTAGTTCGGTCTCAGTTCGTTCTCGCAGCCGCCCGGTCTGAGCCGGGCGGCTGCTTTGTGGGCCCAGCATGGGCGCTGACGTGAGAGTGAGAGTTTCTATCACGGGGAAATCAGGGACAGTCACCTATTTCTGAGCGATGTCAAGGCGCGGCGTGATTTGACCGGTGGCCTGAATCTAGCTATCATCTGGCCATAATGAAGTACCGGGTCGTGTTCGCCGGAGACGCCCGCGAGGACTACCGCGACCTTCCGGCCCGCGTTCGGGCTGAGGTGGGCGATGCAATCAACCGACACTTGTTGTACCAGCCGACCCGGGTCAGCCGGAGCCGCATCAAGCGTCTGCGCGGGACCCTGAAGCCGCAGTACCGGTTGCGCGTCGGGGATGTGCGCGTGTTCTATGACGTGCGAGAGGGTGAAGTGGACGTCCTGGCCATTGTGGAGAAGTCCGAAGCCTCGGAGTGGCTGAGGAGAATTGGAGAATACGATGAAGAGAGTAGCGCTGGCTGAGGTCAAGGACCACCTTTCCGAGTATCTGCACGACGCGGCAGAAGAGGAGGTCGTTATCACGCGTCACGGCCGGCCCGCTGGAGTGCTCATCGGGTTTGCGACCGAGGACGATTGGTTCGACTTCCGGCTGGAGAACGACCCGCGGTTCCTGGCGCGAGTTGCGCGGGCGCGGGCGGGACTGCGGGCCGGCAGCGGCATTCCATGGGAGGACGTGCGGGCAGATACGGGTTCTGAAGCCGCTGAGTTCAGGGCTTCGGACAAGCCGGCCTCACGCGTTCCCCGTCGTGCAGGCCGAAGGAAATGATGGGCACGTCCTGTATTTCTGAACGATGTCAAGAATCGTACATCGTTACTTCGTACATCGTTGTTCGTTCCCGGACGAGCGGAGCGTGGTGTCGGCCAATGATTCACTGTCTGACAGGGGCCGCTGCGGCCAACGTTGTACGGTTCCTGCCGAGCCATGGTCGCGGGGCGAGACGATGATGACCGCCGACGGCTCACGACTGGCGACGGTCGGGTTGAATGAGTAACCGGGGCGGCAGGAGCCGCCCCGGGTGAGCCTCAGGTCCTGTGTTCTAAGGCTGCGGAGGCAAGGGTGGGGGCTCAGGTTTGTCGGATTCGGATTTGTCCGCCGGTTCGTTCTTGCGTGTCACGCGGATGATGGCGAAGCAGGCGAGCATGGCGAGGCCGATGAATCCGAAGATGAATCCGCCCGTGTAGTCACCGTCCTGCCCCGCGAGCGCGGCGGCGAACAGGGCGAGGCCGAAGGCGAACATGATGGCGCCGACTATCAGCAGTGCGTAGTAATTCCCGGTGTGCCGATGTCGCGGTGGCGGCATCATCCCCTGTTCAATCATCTTCATCCGTTCGCGGTGTCTCTTCTGAGATGCGACGAGGGCGACGATGAAGGCTCCGACCACGGCCACAATCGGCAGGCCGAATATCAGCGCGACTGCGAGCGCGCCGGTGAATGAGTTCATGATGCTGCTGGGGTTCACAGTTTTCCTCCTGTCAGTTCAACCCGGATTTGTCCGGGGTGGTCCCGGCCACGTCACTGGTGTTGGCCGGTCGGACCACTATCGTGTCTACTACTATGTCAGGACCATGAGCGGTCACAACGACCTCGGGCATCATGCCGTCGGCCGGGGCCGCGGTGGCCGGGCGATTGCCCGGCAGGGCGGCGGCTGCCAGCAGCACGCCCGCGAAGAGCATTGTTGCGGTCAGGGTATAGAAGGTTGTATTCGTTCGTGTCATTGTGCTCTGTTTGACGGGACGAGTTGCGCTTTTGTTGCAGTCGGTGTAACATTCTCCTCGGAGCCGCGTCTTATGGACGAACACGTGGATGCCACACCTGAAGAAGCCTTGGTCAGTCGCTCCGCCCGGGGCGACGAGCAGGCCTTTGGGGTGCTCGTGGAACGCTACAAAGGTATGTTGTACTCAATGGCTTACCGGTTGATGAAAGACCGCGGTCGCGCTGAAGACGCGGCGCAGGATAGTTTCATCAAAGCATGGGCCGCGCTGCCCGGGTTCAAGGGCGAGTCCAAGTTCTCGTCGTGGCTCTACCGCATCTGCTACAATACCTGCATCAGCGAGTTGCGGAGGAAGCGACCGGAAGTCGAGCTCGACGAGGCGATGGGCGTGCCGGTCGCGGGACCGGCGGAGGAGTTCAGGAACCGTGACATCCAGGCCGTGATTCACGACGAGGTCAGCCGGCTGCCCGACGACTACCGGGCCGCGCTGACGCTTTTCCACTTCAACGGCCTGTCGTACGATGAGATTGCCCGGCTTGCTCACAAGCCGATGGGTACGGTCAAGGCCCAGATTCACCGGGGCCGGGCTTTGCTCAAGGCGCGGCTGCTTGAGCGCGTCGGCTGGGACAACTTGAAAGAGGTGATGTGGCAATGAGATGTGATGATTATCAGGGATTTCTGCAGGACTACGTTACCCGGCAACTCGACTCGGCCAAGCGCCGGCTGGTTGATGCGCACCTGCTTGAGTGCGGCGAGTGTCAGCGTGAACTGGCCGTTCTTACCGCGCTTGTCTCAGCTCTCGACCATCAGCCGGTAGCAGAGCCTTCGGCAGCGTTCACCGAGAAGGTCCTCGCGGCCCTGCCGAGGCAGCGGACGTTCGTCCCGAGCCCGTGGTGGGCGCTGGCGCTGGCGCCGGTCCTGGGCGTGGTGGCATGGTTCGCGCGCGCACCGGTCGTGCGCGTCGTCTCCGACTGGCTCAGTCGGGTTGACGCAAGCCACTTCGCCATCCCGTCATTCACGGTAAGGCAGGTCGAACTGGCGGTCGCGGTCGTGGCCCTGGCGGTTGCGGCGCTTGCGGTCAGCGCGGGCGCGTACGTTTGGCAGGAGTACCTGCGCGACTGACGACGCGCGAGTTTGCAGTTTGCAGGTGGCAGTTTGCAGACGATGACCAGTGGCCAGTGCGCAGTGACTAGTGCGGCTTGTCGCAGGAACGCGCGATAGCGCCGAAGACAAGCGTAAGCTCTTTGGCTTCGCGCCACAGGTCCGCGGCCGCGGTCCGGTGCGCGGGCGCTGCGGCCACAATCATCCTCAGCCAGTGTTTCGTCTCCCGGGCTTCCTTGACGCAAATGCTTATCTTGTGCCTGAAGTCCCTCTTCGATTCCGCCTCGTCCGCTTCGCAGTAGTTGGCTCCGACGCTGGTTGCCGCACGAACGAGCTGGCCCAGGAGCGGCTTCGCAACCGTGTCTTCACGGACTTGCCGCGCGAACTTGACGACCGCGATTCCGAATCGGGCGGTCCGAGCCTCCAAGTCCTGACGAAGCTTACCAGTGGCCATCAGTCGCCGCGTCCGGTCACTGCAACCTGCAAACTGCCCACTGCAAACTCACTTAATGATTCCCAGCCAGTCTCCCAGCAGGAACTGGAGCCGGCCGATGAAGAGCGAGATGCGGGCCATGACCGTGTAGCCGAAGGACGCGCCGAACCCGACCATGATGAAGATGATTCCGGCGTAACTCAGGGGCTTGAGCGCGCCTTTTCTCTCGGCGGAAAAGAAGAAGTAGCTGATGGTCACGATTACGCCGACCAGGATGATGATTGCCCAGAGAGCCGCGTCCCAGTGGGCGAGCTGACCTCGGGTGATTATGGTCGCCCGCAGTTGCTTGATGATTTCCGCGTCCACGGCGCGCGGGATGGTGGCGCCGGAGTAGTAGCCAAGTGCGATGGCAATCGGAATGCGCACGAGCCAGGAAATCCTCGGGATGAAGCGCGTGAAGTAGAGGGCGCCGATGATGGCGATGGCGATGAGCCACACCTTCATCACGATACTCGGATTGTGCCCGACCGGGTCAATCAGGCTCGGCACGAGTATCCGATGCCAGTAGAACGTGATAGCGTAGCCGTTCCCGAGCCCGACGTACAGGTGCTCGGCGATGCGGTAGAAGGGGTTCTCGCGGTACAGGAACGAGAAAATGGCGAGCGTCAGAATGGCAGCAATCCAGACCCAGGGGTCAGTGGAGATGTTCATGACTTCCTCCGGCGCGTGATGAAGAAGGCGATGTTGCCGATGATGATGAAAGCGATGATGGCAAGGTGGGCAGCGGCCTGGGACGACATCGCCTCGGTGCCTTTGCGGCGCAGGCCCCAGTCCATGCCGGTTTGGGCCATGCGCCGCTCAAGCAGTTCCTCGTATTCGGCCGCGCCCTTCATGCCGGACAGCATCCCGCTGAACTGGCCGGAGTTGACATAGGGATAGTAGTCCGCAGCCGATACCGCGGTGCAGCCGCAGCCGAGGTGAATGCCGAACTGGGTCTGGGCCAGGTTAATCCAGGAGAGCGGGTACGCCGAGGCCGCGACCGAGACCAGAATCCCGGCGTCGTCGTAGTTCTTCAGGTGCTTCATTATCGGCAGGCTTTCGGTCTTCTGGCCGTAGTAGTCAACCGGGAAGACCCTGGCGATGCGCTGGCCCATGCCGAGCATCACGGTGATGTACGGCGTGGTCCAGCCCCAGTAGACATAGTCCCGGCCGTTCAGAACCGAGTCGGCGTTGGTCCGGGCGTGCGAGTTGAACTCGGCCGCGACCTGGCGCAGGGCGTCCTCGCCGATGCCCAGGCCCTGCACCTCTATCGAGAGCACGCCGACCTTGCGATGGACGGCGAAGGCGTGACGCAGAAGCGCGATGAGCATCGGCTGTAGTTCGGCCTGGCTGGCGGGCGCGTAGTCAATTGAGATTATCAGGGCCTTGTTCTCGGGCATCGTGTCAATGTAGTTGAAGAGACTCTGGACCGGCGGGGTGGCCACCGGCCGTATTTTGAACGGGAAGATGAGAGGCACCATGACGACGAGCCAGACCACGAGGTAAATCCAGCGGCGGTCAAGGGCCTGCAGCTTCGTCCAGAAGTTCATCATCCACCCCCCAACCAGCCGCGCTCAATCCCCAGGAGAATCTTGAGGGACGTAGCGAGAATGCCGAGCTGGATGCCGAAGTTGATGCCACGCTTGGCCGCGGTGTTGGGCACGGCCAGAATCCACTCGGCGAACGAGGGCAGCGGGTGGAATATCATCCGGCCCAGCGGCACAGCGCCGAGCATGAGCACGAAGGCCGCAGCCAGGAGCAGGGTCGCGGAGAAGTTGCGGGCGCGGAAAGCGCGGTACGCGGCCGAGGCCATGAAGAACGCGAGCAGCGAGAACATCGTGGCGGCCAGCGGCACCATCATGTTCATGTACAGGGTCTGCATGTGGAATGAGAAGCTGCCGATATGAGTGGGCAGAATCCCGGGCCGGGCCGGGTCAATGCCGCCGAACAGGCCGATGACCGCGCTCACGAAGAGCGTGACAACCGTTACCCAACTGTACTGCCAGTTGGCGGTCCGGCGCTGTATCTTGGTGAAGTGGTGGGCCAGGATTGAGCCGACCCCGAGCACGAGGCTGAATGCGGCGATGATGCGCTGGACGTCGTTCCGCATGGACTCGTCCGCGGCCTGGATGGAATGGTGCGGGATGAAGAACGCCACCGCGCCGAAGATGCCGGTCACGAGTACCAGTATCAGGGGTATTCGTCTCCGCATCGTTCCTCCCGGCTACAGGTACTTGAGCACCGGCAGGCCCGCCAGCAGGGCCAGCAGCGTGCCGAGCACGATTACGCCGACTATGAGCGCCTTGGAGTAGTCCTGGCCCTTGATTCCGCCCAGGAGCAGCGGCTCGCGCGACAGATAGGCCGAGGCGGCGTAAAGCTCCTCGCCGATGAGCGTGTAATCGCACGCGGTGATGAAGAACGGCAACTGCGACACCGCGTCGGTCCCGGCAATCTGGACCGCGCCCGTGCCCGAGCCGGTCTCGGCCAGAATCAGCGCCTCGGCGTAGAACATGCCGATGAGAAAGTTCGTCGCCGGCTTCTCGCGGGTCATGATGCCGTCCACGGCCGCGGCAAAGGCGAACTGCTGGTCCGTCACGAAGAAGACGATGTCCTGCGTGAACGCGTCGGGCCGGCCCGCGGTCGTGTACGATTCCTTCACAACCTCCCGCGCCACCGTGTAGACAACCGGGTCGGTGTTCGGCACGATGAGCGGGGTGCCGAACTTCGCGGTCTTCTTCGCGACCTCGCCGAGGATGTTGAGCGAGGCGATGGTCGCCACGTCGGCAATCGAGGAGGTGCCGGGCACATAGAGCGTCGGGCGGCCCATCTCGGTGGCGCGGCCCAGCGCTTCGTCAACCGCGTCAAGGCCGGCGATGCGGCGGATGAACAGGTTCTTGTCCTTCCGCGCCCGGTTGATGAAATGGAGCAGAATGAACGACAGCAGCGCGGTGCCGATGAGCGCGGGCAGCGTGTTCGTGTCGAACCACTGGGAAGATGCGACCGCGTAACCTGAAGGCGGGGCCTCCGCGGTCTCGGCGTTCGACTCGGCGATTACCTTGTACCGGTACTGGACCCCGTTCCGGGCTCCGTCGTCATCGTACTTCAGGGAACGGCGACCGACAAACCCCAGGGTCTCCCATTGCTCGGAACTCTGGGTCTGGCGCAGCACGCGATAGCCGATAACGGTCGTGTCGGTAGACCGGGCCCACGTGACCTCTATGTTCCCGCCGCCGTCATTGGGGACGTCGCCGGCCGAGACGCCGGCGGGGGGCGACAGAACCGCCGCAAGCAGGAAGGAGAAGACGCTCGATAGCATGAGTGGTCTCTTTAGGGATTCAGAAAGGTTGCCTCAGCCGATACTCTTGGCGCAAGGCAGCAGTCTATTGGAACGAGTGTTCAAGTCAATCCGCGCCGACCGAAGACGGCAGTTAATCAGCACCAGCGCTGGCGCTCGGCTTCCATCTGCGCGAGCTGACGCCGCGTGATTCCGGTCGGGTACTCACCGTTGAAGCAGGCGGTGCAGAAACCCATGTCAGCCCGGTTGCCCCGCACCGCCTCAACCAGGCCCTTGTAGCTCTGGTACACAAGTGCGTCGGCGCCGATGATGCGCTTGATTTCCTCGACCTTGCGGTCCTTGGCTACGAACTCGCCCCGTGTCATCATGTCGATGCCATAGACACAAGGGAAGCGCAAAGGCGGCGCAGTGACGGCGAGGTAGACCTCCTTCGCGCCGGCGTCGCGCACCATCTGGACGATTTCTCTGGACGTTGTGCCGCGGACGATGGAATCGTCCACGAGCAACACGCGCCTGCCCTTGACCTGCGAGCGGACGGGGTTCAGCTTCTGGCGGACCGACATGGTGCGGCGGTCCTGGCCGTGCATGATGAACGTGCGGGCGATGTAGCGGTTCTTTATCAGGCCTTCGCGCAGTGCGATGCCGGTGACCTCGGAGAGCTTGTTGGCGGCCGCGCGGGCCGTGTCCGGTATCGGAACAATCACATCCGGCTCGAGCCCCTGGGCCCGGACTTCGGCAGCCAGCCGTTCGCCCAGCCGGAGCCGTGCTTCGTAGACCTCGATGCCGTCTATCACTGAATCGGGGCGGGCGAAATAGACGTACTCGAAGATACAGGTGCGGTGCGTGCCCGGTTTTATCTGGCGCGTGTGGACCCGGCGCTTCCCGTCGATGTACACCGCCTCGCCGGGCGCGACGTCGCGGAACCTGCGGAACCCCAGCCGGTCGAAAGCCACGCTCTCGGACGCGAAGGCGAACTCGCGGCCGCGCCGCGCAAACGCCAGCGGTTTGATGCCGAAAGGGTCGCGAAACGCGACGAGACCCTGGCCGTGGATGAGCCCGACGACCGAGTAGGAACCGCAGACGCGATGGAACACGTCGGTCACCGCCCTGAACACGGACTCAGGCCCGAACCGCCCGAGGTTGGTCTTCTCCAACTCCTTGGAGAAGACGTTGAGAATAGGCTCCACGTCGGAGAAGCTGGTCAACTGTCTCAAGTCGCGGCAGGTAAGTTCTTTTCGCAGGTCCACGTAGTTTGTGACGTTGCCGTTGTGAACCATGGCTACGCCGAAGGGATGGTTGACGTAAAACGGCTGAGCGTCCTCCACGGAACCAGGACCGATGGTCGGATAGCGCACGTGGCCGATGCCGGAACTGCCGGATAGACGGGCGAGGTTCTTTTCGTTGAACACCCGCGCGACCGTGCCGTTGCCCTTCTTCAGATGGAAGGTCATGTCGGACGTCAGCACGCCGGCCGAGTCCTGACCCCGGTGTTGCAGGGCCAATAGACCTTCGACCAGCGCAGGGCCGGCCGCGCGTCCGGAGAGCAGACCGATTACGCCACACACGGGTGTATGTTAACGCGCGCCACGGTGGAAGTCAAAAGGCAGAAGGTGGAGGCCGAAACCGGTCTAGAGTCCGCGTCCGTTGAAATCGGGCGTATACTCGCGCGAAGCGGAGCTGAGTTCCTGGGCGAAACCATCGTCGAACCCCAACTCCTCGAAATGCTCCCGAACCTCGTCGTACTCGTCGGGCCGGAGTCGGCGGTTCATCCCGGGCAGGTCGGCGGCCCGGTGGGTCGGGCAGTACTGCGCCATCAGGCTGATGCGGACGTCCGTGCCGAGATTCCCGGCGACCCAGTCGAGAATCCGGATGCTGTCGTCGGTGTGGCCGGGCAGGACCAGATGCCGGATGATGAGGCCTTTCTCGATGATGGCGTGTTCGTCGTAGCGGTCGTTGCCGACCTGCCGTTTCATCTCGGTGATTGCCTTTGAGGCATGCTCGAAGTAGTCCGGCGCCGAGGAGCAGGCGCGGGCCAGTTCGTCGGAGAAGTACTTGAGGTCAGGCAGGTAGACCTTGACCAGCCCTTCGAGGCGATGAATGGTCTCCGCTTTCTCGTAGCCGTTGGAGTTCCAGACAACCGGGACTCTCAGCCTGGCTGAGGCAAGCTCCAGAACCGGGAGCAACTGCTCGGAATAGTGGGTGGGCGAAACGAGATTGATGTTGTGCGCCCCCTGTTGCTCAAGCTCAAGCATGATAGCAAGGAGCCGTTCGGGCGCCACCTTGCGGCCGTGGCCGAGTTGGGAGATGTCATGGTTCTGGCAGAACCGGCAACGCAGGTTGCAGTGGCTGAAGAAGATGGCGCCCGAGCCGCGCGTGCCGCTTATCGGGGGCTCTTCCCAGTGGTGCAACTGCGCCTGGGCGACCTCGAAGTCGTCGCTTGCCCGGCAGACGCCGAGCTCTCGGCTCCGGTCCACACCGCACTCGAACGGGCATGCACGGCACTCCACAGAAACATTATACTGAGAACACCCCGGCGCGGAAGCGCCGACAGCAAGCCCGAACGGCCGTGTGCCCGGCCTGCCGCGCTCGGAGCAACCGCCGATACACGCCGATTCACGCCGATGGAGGACTTGGGTCCGGGTCAGGAACTCAATCCGCGTCTATCTGCGTTCATCGGCGGTTTCACTAGGGTCCCGAGGACTACTCAATCCATTCGACGCCCTGGAGGCCCAGGTCGTCTTTCGTAACGGGGCCGAGGATTACCATGATGTAATGGCCGGGACTGATGTGGTCGCGAGCCGCGGCATTGACCTGCTCCAGCGTGACCGCCCTGACGCGGTCAGGGAACTTCTCGAGCCAGTCGAGACCATAGCCGAATAGTTCGTCGGTTATGACCTGGCTCTTCTTGCCGTCGCTCGAGCTGTAGGTCAAGGGGAAGCTGCCGGTGTAGAAATTGCGGGCCTTTTCAACCTCGGCCCGGGTCGCTCCGGAGTCATGCATCACCCGGATGTCACGGAGCATCTTCTCAATGGCCTCTCGGGGCTTCGCGGTCTGGACCGTGGCGTGATACGCGCCGGGCAGGGCGTTGCGGTCGAACCAGCAGCGCACGTCATAGGCGAGGCCGCCTTCTTCGCGCACCGTGATGCCGAGGCGCGACGACATGGGAGAACCGCCGAGGATGTAGGACATGAGGCGCGTAGCCAGCATGTCTGAGTCTCGCGCGGTGATGCCCGGGTGCCCGAATTCCACGTAGGTCTGATTCATGTCCGTGTGGGTGATGAGTTTGACCTTGATGCGGTCGGGATAGGCCGGGGTCAGGGACTGGGGGACAGGGACCGGGGAAGGACCCCAGGCACCAAAGCGACTCTGAATCGCGGCAACGAGGTCGGCCCGATTCGCGTCGCCCACGGCTACGATGAAGCTGTTATTGGGCTTCACGTAGGTGCTGTGGAACGAAACCAGGTCTTCGCGCCGGATGAGCGGAATCGAGAGCGTGTCGCCGTAGTTCGGGTGGCCGTAGGGCAACCCTTGGTACACCAGTCTGATGAACTCCTGGTCAACCTGCTGCTGGGGCGAGTCCTTGATTCTCTGGGCGCCGCTCAGGAATCGGCTGCGGGCAAGCTCAAGTTCCTTTGGGGCGAACGCGGGGTGGAGCGTGGCGTCGGCCAGCAGGTCCAGTGCCGTGGGCATGTCTTTGGACAGGACTTGAGTGCCCAGTTCCATGAAGTCGCCCGTGGCTGAGCCGTGGAACGAACCGCCGAGGAACTCGACAAGGCTCGTGACCGAGTCGCCGGACATCGTCGCGGTTCCGCGTGTCAGCAGTTCGGCGGCCATGGCCGCAGTCCCGGCCTTGGCTTCAGGGTCGCAGGCCGCGCCGGACCGGCAGACCAGGGAAACAAGCGCAGTGGGCAGCCGGTGGTCTTCGTAGGTCAGGATGATGAGCCCGTTTGGCAGGGAGTCGCGGTAGAGAGGCAAGCCATGGGCTTGCCAAGGCAAAAGGCAGAAGGCAAAAGCCAGAAGGCAAAACGGGCGGGTCATCGTTCCTACTTTGTTTCGGACAGGAGGATGCCGGTGATGCGGTTGTCGGGGTTCAGGTACGCACGGCAGAAGTCGCGGACCTGCTCGGCGGTAACTCGCTGAATGCCGGCCGGGTATGCCTCAATCGTCCGCCAGTCGCCATACAGAATCTTGCACCGCGCCAGCAGATAGGCCATGTCCGATACGTCGTCGCGCTGGAAGTACTCGCCGGCAAGGACCTGATTCCGGACCTGCTGTAACTCGCGTTCGGTGACAGGTTCGGCGCCGAGGCGGTCGAGTTCGGCCTGCACCACCTGCTCAATGTGCGGTATCAGGCTTTCGGCCTTGGGCGTGACGCCGATTTGGAACATACCCGGGTCGCGGTCAACCGAGTTGCCGCCCCAGACCGAGGTGGCGATTTGCAGCTCGGTCACGAGCTTTCTGTACAGCCGTGAGCTCCGACCAGAGCCGGCAATGGAGCCGGCAACTTCGGCGGCGAAGAACTCGGCAGTGTCGCGGATTCCCGGCGAATGGAAGCCGACGAGGACCTGCGGGACCCTGACCCGTTTGCGCACAGTGATACGGCGCTCGCCGTGCTGCTTTGGTTCGGAGCCGTAGCAGTCGGTGCGCGCGACCGGCGTTCCCTTCAGCTTGCCGAAGTACTTCTCCGCCTTGGCCCGGACATCGGCGGGCCGGACATCGCCCGCAACCACCAGGACGGCATTGGCCGGGTTGTAACGCTGAGCATACCAGTCGCGTACCGCCTGCACGGTGTACCGGCGAACATCGTCGGGCCAGCCGATTGTAGGGTTCCTCTGCGGGTTGGCGAGAAAGGCGACGGCGTCGAACTGCTCCCATAGCTCGGACATCGGACGGTTGTCCTGCAACCGGCGTTCTTCGGATACGACCTGGTGCTCGCTTTCGAATTCCGAGTCGGGGAAGATGCACCGGCCCATCCGGGCGGCTTCAATTCTGAGCGCGAGCTCCCAGCGGTCCCGGGCGAAATCCTCGTAGTAGCCGGTGTAGTAGGTTGAGGTGAAGCCGTTGTTGTTGCCGCCGGCCGAATCAACGATGCGGTCGAAATCTCCGGGCTTGTAGATGTCGGTATGCTTGAACGTCATGTGTTCGAGCATGTGGGACAGGCCGGTACGGCCGAGCGCCTCGTCGTAGGAGCCGACCTTGTAGTAGACGTTGGTGGACACGACCGGTGCCGAAGAGTCGGCGTAGACAAGCACTTCGAGGCCGTTCTTCAGCGCGAACTCACTGACACGGGACTCAAGGTCTGCCGCTGCGTCGGCCGCGAGCACTGACTGAGCCGCAAGGAGCACTAGGGACACCAGGCAGGAAAGATGGAAGGTTCTGGGATTGGGCACGTGCTACCTCGCAATCGTGAACTGCATGGGCGGAGCACCGCTCGGCTCGAGCCGGACGAAGTAGACGCCTGCGGGCAGCGCGCGTGCGTCGAAGATGACCACGCATCCGGGCGCGGGCAACGACCTTATGAGCCTGCCCGCGGCGTCGAGGATAGCCAGCCGCGTGCCAGGCGCCGGCGGCCGGCTGAGGGAAAATCGAACTGTGCCGCGGGACGGATTCCGGCCCAGCGTGAGTTCAGGTCGACCCGTCAGCGGCGTCCGGCTCGCGGCGATGCCGGTGAAACTGACCCCCTCGACGGCGTCGAGGTTGAACGTACCGGAGGCCGTGAGCCTGACGTAGCGTACGCTGTCCAAGCCCACCGAGCCGAGGTCAAAGCTGGTCTGCGCGCTGTTGGCCGTGCCGATGCTCGTCCACGGCCCCTGCCAGGAGTTCGCGCCCTGGACCGTGGCCGTGCCGCTGCCCGAAGAACGGTAGACAGTCAGGTCGTTGCCATCGCCGTTGCGGACGGGTTTGTCCATGTCAAGGCAGATGTACTTGCCGTTGTCCAGTTGGTACGCGGCGTTGTCTCGGGCCCCGAGCGCGCGAACCGGGTAGGTGTGATTCGACATCTCGTTGACATAGTAGCTGTAGACCAGACGGTAGGCGAACAGGGGCGCGGCGTCGTCGGGTCTCATCTGGACGCTGACCGTGACCGAGGAGTCGCCGGAATTGGGAACGACGACATCGGTGATGGTCGTATCGAGATACGCGGGCGCACGGAACGTAACCGTATAGGTCCCGGGCAAGCAGAAGCGGTGGAAGTCGCCCAGGCAGGTGTCGTTGTAGCTGGGCCAGTTGGCCGGACCGACCCAGACCTGGCAGTGAACCGGCCGGGCGGTCGAAGCATCAGTGACCACACCCTGGATGCCCTGTCCGGCCCGATGAAAGAACTCAAGCATCGCGGTTCTGTTCCGTTCGAAGGTCGGCGCGATTTCCGACGCTGGCGGGGTTTTCTGCATGTTGACTTCGATGGACCAGCCCATCATCCCCTGGCCGTAGTCGAAGTCCTTGGTCGAGCCGTTGATGGGATACATTCCCTGATAGCCCTGGCCGTACTCGTAGCCGTTGGGCACGCTGTAGCGCTGGGACAGGAAGTTCAGCAGAGGTTTCTCGGGCGCGGTGTCGGGCGAGTAGCTCCACGGATAGGAGATGAACTCGGTTCCGGCGTGGAACGAGACGAAGATGGCAAAGGGATGGCGCCAGATGTGACTGAGCAGAGCACGGTTTTCCGGTTCGGAGAACGGGCTCGCGCCGGGCTGCGCTTCGTTTCCCCACATCCAGCCCCAGTTCCGGTTGAGGTCCACGGAGTTGCCGTTCGTGCGGTCGCCGGAGATGTAGCCGTCCGGGTTGTACATCGGGTGGAGCCAAATCTCCCGGGTGTTGATGAGCCGGGTGACGAGCGTGTCGGTGCCGTAGTTCTGGCACAGGTACTTGACCATCTCGAACGCGACCGCCCAGCCGATTTTCTCGTCTCCGTGGATGTTGCCCTCGAAGTGGACCGCCGGCTCGTTCTCGTGAATCTGTGGGTTGTCCGAGAACTTGAGCGCGAGGAGCAGGTTGTTGTTGTAGCTCCGGCCCAGGGTCTCCAGCTTGCAGATAGCCGGGTTGTTCTGAGCGATAGTTATCATCGTGTCGCGGAACTCTTCGTAGGTTAGGTACCGGCCGTCCGTGGCCTCGCTCAGGGCGTTCTTGGCATACCGGTCGGTGATGTCCGGGGTGACGACACGCACGACAAAACCGAGCTTCTTGAGCCGCGCCTGCTGGTCGGCATCGGCCTCGGCAACCAAGCCCTGGTCCGACGCCGCGTTTACGACTGCTCCCAGAGCTTCGACGGCACGTGCGTCCGACCGGCCGGCTCCAGATATCAGGACGAGGTCTCTAGCTCCGGCGACCGGGCCCGCGGACATCACGACAATCATGAGAACGGGAATGATTCCTGTCACGTTCGCTCCTTATTCATTACAGTCTCAATGGAAATCGGCAGTCCTACACGGAGGCCGTGGCAGGCACCCGGGTAGCTGAGTGACAACAGCAACATGATAGCCAAGGCCGGTTGCTCTGGCAAGACCGGTGCGGCCGCCCGGAATCCGGCATAGAACCACAATCCAGCCCTCGCTACTCCCCAACCCAGCCGAAGTCCGCCGCGTGCGCGCCGCAAGGCGCTATCTGCTTATCACGACCTTGGTGACGGCCGACGGCGCGAGGGGACTGTCACAACGTTGACTGTACCCGAGCGCCTGCTCGCGCACGAAGTACACCCCGGGCGCGAGCCGGCTCACGTCATTCGGCCCGGGGACAATGTCCATCACCCTCCGGCCGCCGATGTCGAGCAGGATGGCGCGGGACATAACCCAATCCCGCCCTGGGGATTGGGATTGTGTCCCAAGCCCATTGAGAAGCAGTGTCCCGCGGACGATGGTCGGTCCCTTCGTCACTCGATATTCGGAACTCGTCACTTCCTCGACTCCCCCGCCCGAATCCCGCAGGACCGAGATGCTGGAGCCGTAGTAGTTGGCCACGTACACGCGGTTGTCGGGCGGAGTCCAGACAATGGCGCGGGGTCTTTCGCCGACCCGGACCGTGTGAGTCACTCGATTGCTCCAGCCGTCAATGACGGTAACCGAGGAGTCGTAGTAATTCCCGCAGTACAACCTGCCACTGACGCCGCTCCAACAGGCACTCCACGGGCCGTTCCCGGCCTGTACGACCGCCAGCAGTCTGTCACGGGTTGCGTCAATGATATGCACCCGGTCTCCGGTGTGATTGAGACCGTATGCTTTGTTGCAGACGGGGTTGAACACAATCGGTGCCGTTGAGCCGCCTATTGGCGTCGACCGGACGACGCTATCCGCGTCCCCATCTATGACCACCAGGTTGCCTTCCTGGTTCACGCAGTACACGGTGTTCGAGTACGGGTTGTAGCACAGCCCTTGGGGAGAACTGCCGACCTGGACCAGCTTCCTTATCGTATCTGCGATGCAGTCGATGACCGCGACCGTGCTATCCCAGCTATTTGAGCAGTACACCTTCTCGTTGACCGGATTATAGCAGATTGCCATCAGCCACTCGCTGACCGGCAAAGCTCTGACCTGATTGCTCTCGCAGTCAATCACCAGGACCCTGCCCGTTGCCCGGTACATCACGTAGACCTTATTCAGGGTGGGACTGCAGATCATGGTCCACGCCCCGCTGTCAGCCGGGATCGTCGCAATCACGCTGTCCGTGGCGCAGTCTATTACGCTCACTGAGCGCCCGAGGTCGCTGGCGCAGTACACGCGATTGAGGGTCGGGTTCCAGCACAGAGCGCTCGGATACTCCCCGACCGGGATGTTCTTGAGGGGTCTGCGTTGTGCGCAGTCAACCACCGTCACCAGGCCGTTGAACAGCTCGGCGCAGTAAAGCTTGTTGTCCAGCGAGTCGTAGCATAATGCGCCGGGGCGGTCGCCGGTCGGCACGGTCGCGAGCACGGAATAAGACCGCCCGTCAATCACCGAAACGCTGCTGCCGCCGAAGTTGGCGCAGTACGCCTTGTCGTTTCTGGGGCTGTAACACAAGCCCCAGGGCCGGTCTTTCACTGGCACGGTCGCGACCACAGTATCTGCGAGACCGTCTATCACGACCACCTGGTCACTTTCCCGGCTCGAGCAGTACACCCGGTTGGTCCCAGGGTCCCAGCAGAGCGAACGCGCCCCTCCGCCTACCGGGACCGTCGCAAGGACCCGGTTCGTGCGGCAGTCCACGATGGTAACGTCGCCTCCATCGAAGTTAGTGCAGTAGAGCTTTCCGTTCGTGGAATTGTAGCACAGGTTGAGCGGACCCTGCCCGGCCGGAATCCTGGTGACGACGCTGTCACCGACTCCGTCAATCACTGAGATGTCGCGGGAGAAATCGTTGGCGGTGTAGATGACGCCGAATTCGGGAGCATAACAGACGGCGCGGGGGCGTAGTCCGACCACCAGGTGCTTGATGACGGTATCCGTCGCTCCGTCGATTATCGTCACTACGGAGTCCGGACTGACCACGCTGTTGGCGCAACCCACGTATACCTTGTTTCCCTCCGGGTTGTAGCACAGGGCTTGCGGTCCCAGGCGGACGCCGACGGTCGCCACTACGCTGTCGTCATCCGGATCTATGACCGACACCGTGCTTACACCCGTGTTGGCGCAGTAGAGTTTGTGGTTACGGGAGTTGTAGCAGAAGCAGTCAGGACTCCTGCCCACCCGAATGGTGGCGACGTGCGTGTTGGTTCGGACGTCGATAACGCTCACGTTGTCCGAGTCCTTGGACGCGCAATACAGCTTCTCCAGCGAGGACAGAACGAACATTCCTCTGATGTCTGGGCCGGTTGGGATTCGTGCGATTTTCCGGTCCGTATCGCAACTGATAGCTACCACGCAATTACCGAGCCGGCCGCCGACGTATGTCGTGTTGGTAATCGAATCATAGACCGGTTCCTGGGCCTCCACGGTGCCGCTAGCCGAGTCAGGCATGTCCAGGCTGAACTCAAGCACTTGGGCAGCCAGCATATCTGCGATGAGCAGAGCCACAAACCAGGGGATGAGTCGACGAAACGGTGCGCAACTCACAATTCGAGTTTACGAGACGCGCCAGCCGAGTCAAGACTGCGCGTTCTCACGCGTTCCCGCAGAGACGTCAGCCGCAGCCGCACAATGGGCCAAAGTGGGTATGCACTTGACTCAGGTTGTCGCCGTAACTTGAAGTCATTTGTGTGGTTACCGGTCTGCATGATTCACCATTTGTCGGTACGGCGCGGGGTCGATCCCTACCGCCTGCTGGAGCAGACGATAGAATAGCTTACCGCGGTGTCGCGACGTGCGGCGATTGAACCGGAATGTGAACTCGTCCAGGTAGTAATCCAGATACTCATGCCTGACGGCTCCCTGATGGGTGCCCAGCAGCCATCGGCCCAAGAGCGACGCCACCAAATGCACTCGCGGCAGTAACTCAGTTGCCGGCTCTTTCCGTCCCTTGAGTATTGTAACCTCGTGCCGATACCCTTTCTGCTCCAAGCCGGTGTAACCTTCCCAACCATCGGTGTGAACGACACTGCCGGTTTCCACGGCTTCGGCAACGAAGGGTTGAAGGCTTTGAGCCGAAGCATCTCTTACCCTCTGCATTCTGATTCTACCCAACCCCTTGCCTCGCTCTTCAACCGCTATGGCGATCAGTGTCTTCTTCTCGGTACCGCGACCCAACGCACCATCCTCGTGACCACCATAGTACGTTTCATCGATCTCAACCCGACCGGACAATCGATCGCGTCCCGGTCGGACCATTGCTCGGCGTAGCTTGTGGAGCCAAGTCCAAGCTGTCCGGTAGCTTCCCAACCCGAGATTCTCCTGCAACCCCAATGCACTGGCACCAGTCTTTTGGCTGGTTACCCACCAGATGGCCCGAAACCACAGTAACAAGGGCTTGTGGCTGTCCTGAAAGATAGTACCGGCAGTAACTGAAACTTGATAGTCACAGTTCGTGCACTGGAACCGGACATTTCCTACCGGCCACGCCCGTCGGTGGCCGCACCGTGGACAACAGAAGCCATCAGACCAACGAAGACGAGCGAGATAGTCCCTGCAGGCCGTCTCCGACGAGAAGCGCCGTTCAAACTCCATGAGATGCCTCGGATAGTCCTCGGCCACAGAGAATCATAAGCCACAATTTACCTGAGTCAAGTGCATACCCAGCTGGGCCAATTGCCCAGCACGTGCGCACGAGTTGACAAGAGCCCCGGGGGTCGTAACATCGGACTGTCGCCTTTGACAGGCAGTCCCGGTACGTGGGCGGCGGCGCACTGAGGCGGTAGCACACGCCGCGATTAGGAAAGGAGATGTTGCATGCTAAGGTTGCTCCTGGCAATTGCCATCGTGGCACCCCAGTTGTATGCACAATGGTTCCCGCTGCCCCCGGCGCCGGAACCTGCCAACTCGCTCGCGTTCGCCACAACCGGACGCGGGTACATGTTCGGGCTGTACTATGACTCGGAGGACGAGGAAGAAAAGCTGTACGCGTTCGGCTTCAGCCCCCTGGCCTGGACCGCTGAAGATGACTTGGACGCGTTGCCCGATGTACCGTCAACAGCGGACTTCGTATACCAGTTAAACAACGGGAATGGCGACGGGCTTTGGGTTGTGTCCGGTCCAACGCTGTATTGGTACGAGTTTGACGAGGTTTCGGGACCCGAAGGTACGTGGTATGAAGAGGAGATCGCCGAGTTCAGCGCATCGACTGGGACCGTCCTCGTCTATCGTCCCACCCGCTACTACTCGCCGTTCCACCCGGTTGCCGGCTGGCTCTACTGCGCCCCCGGAAATGGTTCGCTCGAGTGGTGGTGCAAGCCGGTCCCGGGAACGCCAGACCAGGCCGTGGACGGCGTATTCCCTCCAGACGGCTCGGTCATCGCGGACAGAACGCCCCGATTCGTTTGGCCCGACGCGTCCGGTGGTGTTACGCTGGCGCACAGACTTCAGGCCAGCGCTGACCCCTCGTTCCAGTTGGGCGCGATGCTCATCGATGTAACGGTGCCGAGCACATCATATCAGACGCCGGATTCCGAGTTTCTCCCGGACGGTATGGTCTACTGGCGTACCGCGTTTGAGACTGAAGCAGGGTGGGACGATTGGACCGGCCCACGAGCGTTCGAATTGCAGCACGACTGGGTGCGCAAGGCTCCTTGTCTGGCCGGTGTGTTCGGGGCATCTGGCGGGTGCTACAGCTTCGATGGTGTGGACGAGTACATATACCTCTTCCCCACCCCGTCCGAGCCAACATCGCTCACCTGGATGCACTGTTACCTGCCGAATGATGACAGGTGGGAGTACTGCGCAATGCGGCAAGAACGGGACATGGGTAACACTTAATTATCAGGACATGGGTTACAGTTGGTGACGGCGGCCACCGGGTTTTCGGGTACGGGTCGGCGCAGGATGCTGCCGTCTTGCAGCTCCAGCTCGCTGAT
>Ga0315282_10005307_pt1 | contig 22019 bp, 20 predicted proteins | sample YL17G07_20_MG_FD_203693 | JGI IMG/M metagenome (GOLD analysis project Ga0315282, IMG submission 203693) | Sediment microbial communities from Yellowstone Lake, YNP, Wyoming, USA - YL17G07_20 | ecosystem: Environmental > Aquatic > Freshwater > Lake > Sediment | place: USA: Wyoming | collected... | reverse complement strand
TTGATAGTCTCCAAAATGGACATCGAATCAGGGAAAGAGTGAACATCTCAAGTGGCAATGCCAATTTCCTTTGGAGCCTGACCGTTCGGGAGAACCTCCACTTCTATGGAATGCTCTATGGGCTGATGGGAAAGCGGCGAGAGGAGAAGGTAAAAACATTGATCAACCTATTTGAATTGGAAGCGCATCAGGATGTCCCTTTTGATCGACTCTCCACCGGAATGAAACAGCGACTCTCTTTAGCAAAATCCCTGCTGAATGATCCCGCAATCCTCTTTTTGGATGAGCCAACAGTTGGCCTCGATCCAAGCGTCTCGATCCGGATTCGGGAACAGATCCGGTCGATTCAAAAAGAAAGAAGGATGACTGTTCTCCTAACCACCCATAATATGAAGGAGGCCGAATACCTCTGTGGCCGTATCGCTTTTCTCAAGGCAGGTGAAATCCTTACAACAGGGACGGCAGAGGCTTTAAAAAGGATGGTTCGAGTCGGAGATGTGGTGAGGATTGAATTTAAGGGAAGGATTGCAGAAGAGGATTTACTCCATGCCGACGGCGTGATTAACTTTTCCGTTTCTGGAAATCTCTGCGAGGCCATTGTGGATGAGGGAGAGAAACGGTTGGGACCATTGGTGGCGATGATCTCCCAAGGTGGGGCCCAAATCAAAAAGGTCACTCTAGGGCAGACGGATCTGGAAGATGTCTTCATTGAATTTGCAAAAAATATTGATACAGATATGGGCTTTTGTGTTTAAGAATTGGATCATGACGAAGCGGAATGTCTTCAGCCTCTTCGAGATCCTCTTCTGGCCTGTTGTTGGCTTCCTCTCCGTGGGGCTTCTGACCAACTTTCTGAAGCTGGATGCCAATATGTCAGGGTTCATTCTCATCGGCATCATCTCCATGAGCGTGACCCAGGTCTGTCAGATTGATGTTGCCTATGTGCTTCTCTATGACCTCTGGTCAAAATCTATGAAACATACTTTCATCACCCCGGTTCACCCTTTTCAATTGATATTAGGTTCCTGGCTGATTGGTGTGTTTCGCTCATTTATTGTCTTTCTAATCCTTTCCATCTTAAGCGCTTTTGCCTTCGGCTTCGACTTTTTGCGGCCAGGATTAGGACCCCTCAGTCTCTTTCTCTCTGGCCTTTTTCTCATTTCTGCTTTGGTTGGGATCAGCGTCTGCATCCTGGTCCTCCTTTTTGGGTACAAAGCTGATGTAGCAGCCTGGTCTATGAGCAGCCTGATGGCCCTTATCTGTGGGATCTACTACCCCATTTCCATCCTTCCATCTCCTCTCCCTGAGATCGCCCGGGCAATTCCATTAACCTACTTTTTAGAATACTTCCGATCCTTTTATGGATTCGAAGGAGAAGCGAAGAGTCTTTTAAGCTGGGGGTTCGGCCTGACGGCGCTTTATTTGATCGTTGAAGCCTTCCTTTTCAAGGCGGTGCTTTACCGCGCAAGAAAGAATGGCGTCCTCATCAAACTTTCAGAGTGACCTCTTCTTCATCAAGAGTAAGAGATTCCCCACAATGATGGCAGACCAGGGCCTTTGAAGAGACTGTTTTTCCACAGGCCTGACATGGCCGGGTCAGTCTCTTGGGGAGGATGTGAGTGGTACGGAAAGGTGAAACTGCTTGTGCCTTTTTGGCAAGAATGAATGTGAGGATCAGCCCAAAGACCCAAACCATAAAACCAAGGAGAATGAAGCCTCCTGATGCTTCGATGGTTCCAATCACAAAGAAGGCATCATAAAGCCAATGGAGGGAAATGGCCAAAATAAAACCTATCCAGAGCCAATCCCCTCGTCCCTCGATCTTTGCCTTTCCTAAGTAATAACCTAAGATAGCGGAGAAGGAGACATGGCCCAAATAGGAGAGGATGGCTCGAAAGATTCCGACAGAAAACCCATACCCCAGCATATATCCAACATTCTCAAGGGCAGCAAAACCCAATGCCGCTGAGATCATGTAGATCATCCCATCCATCACTTCATTGAATTCTTTCGATCGATAAACAGTTAGACGCACCGCAAGGAATTTAAAGAATTCCTCCACCATTCCCACCCACAAAAAAGAGAGAAAAAGACCTTGAAGAATGGGTGGCTTGGGATAGGTTGTGATTCGAAAGGGAGCTTCCAAAACAACGGATGGGAAAATAGCCAGCGCTCCAGCAAAGAAGGCTAAGTAGATGAGGCGTTCAGGTTCGTTTTCATATTTATCCATTTTTCTAAACTTTTTGAGCCAGAAAAGGGCAACCAGAATGGAGAACACAAGGGAAAGGATCACAGAGCCTCCCACATTCGTTTTATTTTCTCTTGGCTGATCTTGAGATAATCCTTGTCTTTAGAGAAGACTTCGAGGGTGATGGTTTCATTGTATTGAGTCTGCTTGAGTTCTTTTAGTATCTTTTCGAAATTGATGATCCCAGCGCCGATTGGAAGGTGATTGTCCTCTTTTCCAAAGTTGTCATTGGCATGGACATGACCGATGCGGTAACCATAACGCTGAATGAACTCTAAGGATTTATTTTTTCCGCCTCCAAGATTGGCATGGCCGATATCCAGATTGAGACGGAGTTCTGGGAAGACCTCGAAGACCTCTTGAAATTCATGAGGGTTAGAAAGAAAGTGGGTTTGGGGAAACATGTTCTCGATACAGAGGGTGATGCCGAGACTCCCCGCCTTCTTTAAGATGGTTTCAATCGATTCCATCCCATACCCTCTGGCCTTATCCAGGAGGAATTTCCCTAAGCCTGTAATATATCCAGGATGGAGCACCATTTTTTCAATCCCCAATTCCGCTCCAGCTTCCAAGGCATCGAAGTTTTCCTGGAGGGAGGCTCTCCTCAGACTTTCATAGAGATCCGATGTCCAGACAAAAGTGGGGAGGTGTCCTACGATCCCCATTCCATATCGATTAAGGATCTCTCGAATCGACCGTTTTTGCCCCAAGATTTTTTGTGGAGTGGCTTCGGGTGGATCCATAGTTAATTCAACATAATTGAAACCCATCTTACCAATCTCCTCCATCTCTTGTAGGAGAGGTTTGATCGGGAAGTTCATCGCTCCGTATTTCATTTCATTACCTCGTCAGTCGTCAATCGTGAGTGGTTAATTCATAACTTCTAATGCCTTGACCCTAACCCCTTACCCCTTACCCCTAACTTTCTTTTGTGCTTCTCTGATCCAGATTCGGATCTTCACCTTTTTGGGAATCGGTCTTCCCTGATTAAATTGTCTTATTTTTTCATAAAGTTTTTCTGGGTCTTCAGCTGCAAGAGTTGAGACCGAGTGAATCCCGACTGCTTCTAATAACTGAAGATTTTCAATACTAAGCCCTTTTAACTGAACCATTTGAGCTTTTTCAACCCAACGGATGAGTTCCTCTTTTGGAATAAGGAGACGGAGAGCCAATTCATCCCTCTCCTTTTTCTCTCTGGTTTTTAAAAGGAGATCGTCGAGGGAGGTAATCCCAACCTTTGGAAGTTCCTTTTGATATTGGGATTCAATCCAATAAGCATCTGAGAGACGGGGATAGTAAGAGTCAACGGTTTTTGAATCGATTGCCCTGAAGATGAGAATGGAGAAGGAAATAATTAAAATCGTCGTTAAGACTATAGTGAGAGGCCTTGTCTTATTTTCCAGATGGAGTTGATAGGAAGATTCCTCCCATCCCCTTTGAAAACGAAATAGAGAGATGAGGTTATACATCACATAGGCTTGGACAGCAAAGGGAGGGAAGCCGAGAAAACCGAGGAAGGGCATTTCAAATCCCGTTGCCTTCTCGAAAAAGGGGACCGTATAGATCCATTTTGAAAGGGCCCAAAAATTCCAGAACTCCCAGAGAAAGCCACAAATCAAGCCAGCGATGAGTAAGAGATATATTTTTCGCACATTTCCATGCTCCAGATCCCTCAGGAGAGATCTTCCTCCAAACCGATAATTGAAGGGTTCAAAAAGAAATGTAAATCCTAACCAAATTAGCGGGAAGCAATATTCAGGGATGAGTATAGATGAAACGAGGAATACGATCCCTAAGAAAATCAGGGCATTGTGTCCTTCTGAAGCGACCAAAGTCTTTTCTATTTTTGATACGTTCGACGGCGCCAAACCCCGATTTTTAAATCGGGGTAAAAAGCGCCGCTCAGTATCAACCCTGAGCATACCCCGGGCTTCAGACCGGGGAGTCGAATGGGTTGATTTTTTAAACAGCTCTAAGGATTCTAACAATTCGGTGGTTTCAAATAAGCCCGGAAGGACTGTTCCATAGGCGATGGCATAACCCAGCCATCGTCCAACTATGGAGCGGGGGAGATTGATATAATACCAATTCTCCAAAGATAGGTTGACGCCCTCAAAGATCAGCCAGATGAAGATCGACCAAGGGATCATCAGGAAGAATTCTTTGGTTCGGTTGAGGAGAAGAGAGTTTCTTTTTAAGCGATAGATGATTGCATCTATGGTGAGGATATAAGACCACCAGGCAAAACAGTAAAACCAACTATAGAAGGGCTCTACTTTCTTAAAATGTAGGATTTCTGAGAGGAATAGAATAATGATTCCCAAAAAACCATGAAGAGGAAAGGTCTTTTTCATTAAACCCTAATTTAGCATATTCATTATCCTTAAACAATTGAGAATCGAGGGCAAATTTTTGTATGTCATTTTATCTTGACAGAGAAGTAAATTTATATATGATGAGTCTATTGATAGGCCCCTTTGAATAGATTATCCGGATACTTTTTATCACGTTTTGACCCCACATAAACCAGTCTTTATGGTTAGGAGGTGTAAGATGGAACATAACCCCTGGTTAAAGAACTACGATAAGGGTGTCCCACACTCTTTGAAGCCATATCCTGAACGAACGTTGCTTGACGCTGTAAGCGACACCGTGCGCCAGCGGCCAGAACATACTGCCTTAATCTTCAAAGGCACGCGCATGTCTTACGCCGAACTGGAGCGCTTGAGCGATGCTCTCGCTGCCGCATTGGTCGCACAAGGAGTCAAGAAAGGGGATCGAGTGGGGTTACTGCTGCCCAATTGTCCTCAATTCCTCATTGTTCAGCTTGGCGTGTGGAAAGCAGGGGGCATTGTCGCACCGATCAATCCACTCTATACTGAGCATGAATTAGAACATTGCATAAAGGAGTGCGATACTGAAACGATAGTAGTGCTGACCCCATTCTACAACAAGATCAAGTCGTTGCAGCCTCGAACCAGCCTTCGCCGCATCATAGTAACTAACATCAAAGAATATCTCCCAGCCCTTCTGAGCTTCTTATTCACATTATTTAAGGAGAAGAAAGAAGGCCACTACGTCAAACTTCAACCGAATGACATATGGCTGAGCGACTTGCTGAGACAGTACGCCAGTACTCCGAGACCAAATGTACCGGTTGGGCCGAATGACCCCGCGCTCCTCCTTTTCTCTGGAGGCACAACTGGTACACCCAAGGGAGCCGTTGGCACCCACCAGGGTCTGCTGATGTCTGGGATGCAGCTCCATGCCTGGTTCAGTGTAATGATGGTTGACTGGGAAGATATCATCATGATGTCCATGCCTTTGTTCCACGTTTACGGTAATGCTGGCGTCTTGGCCACAGGGTTGGTTGGACGCAACCCATTAGCTTTTGTGCCTAACCCTCGCGACCTCGATGATATGGTTGCCACTATTCGAAAGGTCCGTCCAGCTTTTCTTCCTGGTGTCCCAACGCTGTTCATTGCGCTCCTTAATCATCCTGCTGTCAAGTCTGGCAAGGTGGACTTCAAGTCCATGAAACTCTGCATCTCAGGGGCAGCATCCCTATTGACTGAGGTGAAGAACCGTTTTGAGAGCCTGACCGGTGGCCGGGTGGTGGAGGGCTATGCACTCACTGAATCGATGATGGCCGCTGTGGTCAGCCCAATACAAGGCACCTACAAACCCGGCGCAGTAGGGATGCCGGTAACGGATGTCGAAGTTCGCATTGCAGATGTGGAGACTGGCCAGGGCAGTCTTCCCCCGGGTGAAGTCGGTGAGATCTTAATCCGAGCCCCCCAACTGATGCAGGGCTACTGGAAACGGCCAGACGAAACAGCTGATACCATAAGAGATGGATGGCTTTATACTGGTGACATAGGCTATTTAGATGAGGACGGCTACATGTTTATCGTGGACCGGAAGAAGGACGTGATTAAGCCAAGTGGCTTTCAGGTCTGGCCGCGTGAGGTGGAAGAGGTGATCGCTTCGCATCCAGCAGTAGGGGAGGTCGGTGTGGCCGGCATTCCCGATGATTATCAGGGTGAATCGGTCAAGGCGTGGATAGTCTTACGACCTGGCCAGCAGGCCACAGTGGATGAGATTCGGGTCTATTGCCGTGAGAAACTGGCTCCCTACAAAGTGCCTAGACAGATTGAATTTATTGATAACCTGCCCAAGACCATGGTTGGCAAGGTCTTGCGTCGGGCATTGGTCGAAAGAGAGAAGTTAAAACAAAAGACCTAATCAGGTAATAGTTACAAAAAAATCTCTTTTAATTCTCAACCTATCATCCAGAATGAGTGAAGGCTTCTTTATGATCTCGAAGTAAAGATGTCTCGCTTCTTTACAAATTAACCTTCAATCCTTTTTCCCGTAGATATTCCTTGACTTCCCTAATTCTTAATATACGATAGTGAAAGACTGAGGCAGCCAACAAAATCTGTGCGCCTCCTTGAACAACTGCTTCATAAAAATGTTCCAACTTTCCTGCTCCACCTGAGGCAACCACTGGTAGGTTTACAGCATCTGAAATAGCCTTTGTAAATTCCAAATCGTAACCAGCTTGGGTTCCATCGCCATCCATACTGGTTGGTAGGATGACACCTGCACCCAGTTCCTGACACTGTTTGGCCCAAGCTACAGCATCTTTGCCCACAGACTTGGTTCCACCTGAGATAACCAGCTCAAATCCGGATGGCATTTGTTTATTCCTTCTCGCATCGATCGCCACAGTCACCTTCTCTTTACCAAATTTCTTGGCTGCTTGCCTAACCAGATCCGGATTTCTGACAGCAGCACTGTTCATAGAAATTTTATCAGCACCGGCACCCAAAACCAGTTCGATATCTTCCAAAGTCGAGATACCACCACCTACTGTCAATGGGATGTTTATCACAGATGAGACATTCTTGACCCATTCCAGCCTGGTCTTTCGGTTTTCTACTGTTGCGGCGATATCGAGCATAGCCAGCTCATCCGCCCCTTCCTTTTCATAAAATTTCGCATCTTCTACAGGATCGCCTGCATCTTTTAAATCAACAAAATGTATGCCTTTGACGACCCGACCTTCTTTCATATCGAGGCATGGCATGATCTTTATTATACCCATCGTATCTCCTTTCTTTGAACGCTCCATTTAATAGGGACATCAGGATTTCTTTATGGGAAGTTATTTTATCATATTGAAGAAGGCTGTTCATTCATTAATGGAGAGTTTATGGCTCAAGCGCATATTCAACGGCTGCCACCGCATGAATCCTCATTGCAAAAAAAGGGGACAGGCTACTTTTTCTTTACGAAAATTAGAGTTAAAAAAGGTTTAAAAAGTAGCCTGTCCCCTTTTTCCCCTTTTTAGGATATACAGATTATCAATGGCTTTATCCCTTTGTTCGGCTGGACTTAGAGGAGGTGGCGGTTCTTTTCGCTGCGGAACGATTTTAGCGCAAGCAAAGAATAACGCTGATCCTGCGCCAATTACCAAAAAGGTCGTAATGCTTTTTTTCAAAAAATCTTTTCTGTTCATTGTTAGTAATTTAAAAGCCTCAATCGAGCGATTTCAACTAAAATTTCTTGAGACATTCTTAGAAATAACATATATTTTAAGTTGAAACCAAAATGATTCAAAAACATTTGAAGCTTAACCCAAATAATATCTTTTGGGATCGGGATGGAGATGGAATCACCGACAGCATCGACTTTCAACTCCTTCTCAGTCCTTCCTGTTCTCATCCAACCGTTCTGAGCGCGGTGATGGATCTCTCAGCCTGTTTGGGATTTGAGACGATGGGGATGAATCTCCCTTTGGTACAAGGTAATGAGAGGAGAGATAATTCTTTCAGTCATTACCTCTATATTGGAATGGATGATGAACTGAAAGGAATTTATTCAAAGAAAAAAGAAGGGGATTATTTCTTAGGCGGGGGAGACAAGATCGAATTGGCTAAGTCAATCAAGGATTTTGCCTTCTCTCTGATTTCGAAAAAAGTAGCATCACAAAAAAGATCCCTAATAAAAAGGGATGGCAGAAGGGAAGGATTCGATCTTTTAAATCCATTTTCAATTCAAGGGTTCTATTGCGGTTCGCCTAAGATGCCCTTGCCAATCTTTTTCCCTTATAAAATTCTTCTATTCAGTCATTTTGGATTGAGTACAGCCATTGAGGCTTCTCATTTTGCTGCCCGATTGGGATTGGAAACACTTTCCTTATCCCTTCCACTTACCTTTCCATTAGAGAGAAGAACGAGAGGTATAAAGAACTTCATCTACATCGGTAAGAAGGAAGATTTAAGCGAAGTCGAATCGGTGAGGAATATAGACATTTTTGAATCGAATTGGAATTCAGGAATATTTTTACTTCCATCAAAGAAGAGAATACCAGATGTCTTAATTTGTGGAGAAGAGAAGGGGCTGAGAAAGATATTGAAAAACTTGAGCCTTATCACTATGAATTCCAGGGGTGTGGATGATCCCATCTTCAATACAATAAAAATATTTTTAGAGGAATTGAGAAAATTCATTCTAAGAAAAGAGCCATCGAAAGAGACAATCTCTCCTGAGAAGATCGTCAAGGATTACATTATCCCCGACGAGAAAGAAGAGATCATTAGATTGCTGATTGAAAGGCTAAAAAATAGGAGAACTAAACCCAATTCTGTTGAGGTTCAAGTCTTTATAGCGAGACCCGAGAAAGAGAGGAAAGAATTTGAAGAGAAGATTAAGAGAGAGTTAAAGGGACTTGGATTCAATATAAAAGAAATGGACATTACCGTTTTGAATGCTTATAAACCCGGATTGAGTTGGATGAGGGAGGTCGTCGTAAAAGAGATCTCTCGGATGAAAGTCGATCGTGTTGAGATTACTTTTAAAGAGTTAAGAAATAAAGGGTTGGAGGAATCCATTCGCTGGCTTCAGGAGATCTATCCTATTGATGAAATTTTTGCCAGAGAATTATCCATCCCAAAGGAGAAAATAAAATTTAAAAAGGATTCGAGAATTAAAGAGGTCTATCGAGTTCGTGCCTGGCATGGTAAAAAACTGATTTACGAAAATCAATTTTCACCACAATGGATAGAACAACCCTATCTCATTTCCTTTCCTCGGTTGGGAAAAGTTCATCCAACAACGGGTTGGGTCAAGGTGAATGTTGATGGGGAGGAAGTTATCAATCAAAGGATAAAGACAGGGATTGAACGGATCTGGGAAATTTATCAAGCTGAAATCCTCTCTCTGATAGAAAAAGAGGCGAATAAGGCTCTATCGATAAGAAGACTTTTTTCTTCTCAACCGATCTTTGATGAGCTCCGTTTCGATATCCACTTCGATTATCCTAATGAGCTTTTAGGAATGGGTGAAGAACGGATTTCTCCTCTGGAGGCGCTCCATGAAGATCTCTATTTCGTAACATTGGATTTCTTCTCAAAGTGGTTAAGAAAGAAGGGGATAAAAGGTGTATCCATGGGTAGGGTACTTCCAATCATCCATCCCAATTTCCGAGGCAGGAAGGGGAAGATGAGGTTCAGATTAGTTCATCGATCCATTGAAAACTTTTCCATTTCTCGATCGATAAACGATGTCAAAATTTCTATAAATGGAATTGTATTCAATGGTTCAAAAGTCGGGATCGACCTGTTTGTCGGGGGAGAGAAAGAAGACGGCGATGGGTTGAAGAAACGAATAAAATCTTATTGCAGTTTGAATGACGGGGTTTTTAAAATCAAGAAATTTTTTGAAGAAAATCATTCCAATAAAAAAGGGCTTCGATTAATTGCATTTGGGTCTGATTTCCCAAGAGGGAAACGATCTTTTTATAGAAATCAAAAGAGGAGGCCAATTGAAATTCCGATGGATAGGCCCATTGGATACCGAGAAGGTATGAGACTCATAAAGTCCTTGGAGGGTCTTTCGGGTATCAATGTGATTGAAGAGGGTTGTTCTTCTGGAGGGTTACCCATTTTCTCTATTGAAAATACATATCCCTGTCCAAGCACTTTCATTTCGCATGCTAAGAAGGCTTTGTTTAGGCCAACATTCTTCATCAATTGCCGTCATCATGCCAATGAAATTTCGAGCACCAATGCAGGTCTAAGATTGTCCTATCTTCTGGCCGCTCAACCGGAATTTCGACGTCTCCTCAGAAAAGTTAACATCGTGATCAATCCGATGGAGAATGTAGATGGAGTGGCGATTCTGGAGGGAATGTTAAAATTGACCCCCACTGATAAATTACACGCTGGACGATATAATAAGGCAGGCCAGGAATATTATGCAGAATATTTCAACCCGAAAACTCTTTTTGGAGAGGCTAAAGTAAAACCAGCCATCTGGAAGAGATGGCTTCCAGATATCTGTGTTGATAATCATGGGTTCCCATCCCATGAATGGGAACAGCCTTTTTCAGGTTATGCTCCTTTCCGGTTCAGGGAATTCTGGATTCCTCGTGCCTTATTTTATTTCTACCTTCCCCATCTTGAGGAGAAGCCGAATTCATTCCATCGAATGAATTCTGAGGTGTTAAAAAAATGGATTGACAAAGCCTTTTCAAAGAATTTGGATATTCTCAAATGGAATCGAATTTTTTTAGAGCGATATTGGAAATACAGGCATCAATGGCTTCAAAAGGGTTCATGGTTTAACAGAGACATCCAATGTCTTCCACTCCAAAAACGTTTTCAACGGACAAACTATTCCTACTGTTACCCTCACATTACCTCCGTTGATTTCATTACCGAGGTGGCTGATGAGACTGCCCATGGGAAGTTTCTAAAAACCTGTGTTTCCGCCCATCTCCAATCAAATCTTGCCATCATAAAATTATTGAATTATTTAGATTTTAATGTTAAAAAAATTTATTCGTGTGGAGGTAAGCAAGTCCATTTCATGTGGTATCGAAAAAGGCCTTTAGTTTTTAAAACTTTGAGAAAGGAGGGGAAAAAAGAACGTTTCAGAATTCAAGAGGCAGAATGGAGATAGCACCCTAAACCATGTTAGGTTTAGGCCTGCCATGCAACCTGCGTGGTGCATGGCGGATTGCACTATTGTAAGATGAAAAAATAGGAAGGAGGAAGATTATGAAAAGAGTGCAAATATTTTTTCTAATTTTGGCAGGATTTTTAATGATACCATCTATGATCTTTGCACAGACTCCTGTGAAGGGAGGAACACTCACTTGGGGTAGGGGAGGGGATTCAGTCAGCTTAGACCTTGCCCAGGCAACGGATGGTGAATCAATCAAAGGAGGGATTCAGGTATTAGAGAATCTGGTGATATTTAAAAAGGATACCATGGATGTGGAGCCTCAGTTGGCCACATCATGGGAGGTTTCGAAGGACGGCCTTGTCTGGACTTTCAAATTAAGAAAGGGTGTGAAGTTTCATGACGGGACACCCTTTAATGCCAATGCGGTGAAGGTTTCTTTCGAACGAGTCATCGACAAGAATCATCCTTTCTACAAGTATGGCACCTGGAGGTATCCGGCATTGGGCCTTGGTCCGGTCAAGGAGGTGAAGGTCATTGATGACTATACCGTTGCCCTGAGAACCGAGAAGCCCTATGCCCCATTGGTCTCCAACTTAGCCCTTTGGCTTTGCCCCATCCTTTCACCGGCTGCCATCGAGAAATATAAAGAGGATATTGTGAGGAATCCTGTTGGGACAGGTCCTTTTAGGTTCGTCAAATGGATCAAAGATGATCAGATCATTCTTGATCGGAATGATCAATACTGGGGTCAAAAACCTTATTTGGATAGGGTCATTTTGAAATCGATTCCTGAAGTATCTTCCCGTTTCATGGCCCTTCAATCAGGAGCGGTTGACCTCGTTGATGATCTGGACCCGGATTCAATCCAGATGGCAAAAGCCAATCCAAACTTCAAGATGATTGAACGCCCTAGTGTCAATATAGGATATCTTGCAATAAATACAAAAAAACCCATCCTCAGCAATAAAATGCTTCGACAGGCGATCAGCCATGCCATCGATAAACAGACTATCATTAAAACGATTTTTAGAGGCCTAGCCATTCCTGCCAAAAACCCTTTCCCGCCGAGCATGTGGGGCTATAATTATAAGATTAATGACTATGATTATAGCGTCCAGAAGGCAAAGGATCTTCTTGCAAAGGCTGGATATCCAAAAGGTTTCGATATCGAACTCTGGGCGATGCCTGTTTCAAGAGCCTATATGCCCGAACCAGTAAAAACTGCAGAACTGATCCAGGCTTATCTGGCAGCAGTGGGGATCAATGCAAAGATCGTCCGGTATGAATGGGGTGTCTATCTGGATAAGACGATGAAAGGGGAGCATGATTTATGCATGCTCGGCTGGCTGGGAGGAAATGCCGATCCAGACAATTTCCTTTATGGCCTTCTCAGTTCAGATAATGCAAAACCACCTGCAGCGAATATCGCCTTCTGGGAGAATGAAGAGTTTACAAAATTAGTCAAAGAAGCCCAGGTAGTCTTCGACAAGGCAAAACGGGCCAGTTACTATTTAAAGGCCCAAGAGATCTTCCATGAGGAAGCACCCTGGGTGCCTTTGGCCCATTCAACGATCGTCAGAATCTATAATAAAAAGTTACATGACGTCCCATTGCGCCCCAATGGGTTGAATTCATTTCAGATGATCTGGAAGGAGAAATAAAACAAATCCCCCCATCCCCCCTTTACTAAAGGGGGGAGAGGGGGGGTTAAGTTTTGGATGTTCTATTCAGGAAATGGTGTAAAAATTATTGGCCCGTTTCATTTCAAGACGTCTATTGCACCTCGTCTTTATTCTTATCGGGGTCTCCATCTTAGTCTTTTTGATGTTACGACTCATTCCTGGAGACCCCGCACATCTTCTATTAGGCGAATTCGCCTCTCCTCAGGAAGTTGCAAGGATTCGTGAAAAATTTGGGCTCGATGCTTCGTATCCTTACCAATATTTTATCTATATCAAACACCTTCTTGAAGGAGATATGGGCGTTTCGATCCGTTCTGGAGCCCCCATCTCGCAAGAAATATTCGTTCGGTTTTTAGCCACAGTAGAACTATCCATTGCAGCCATGATCATCTCAAGCTTCATAGGGATTATGGCAGGTGTGATCTCCTCAGTCCGAAAATATTCTATGTTTGATTACTTCGCCATGATAATGGCATTGGTTGGGGTTTCGATGCCCATTTTTTGGCTGGGTTTAATGCTCATGTATTTCTTTGCTGTGAAATGGGGAATCCTTCCCATGATGGGACGTTTTACAATGGGAATGGAATATCATTCCATAACTGGCTTGGTGATCTTAGACAGTCTCTTCAGTGGAAATCTTCATCTTTTTCTCAATTCCTTGAGGCATCTCACCCTCCCCGCCTTCACTTTGGCCACCATTCCCATGGCGATCATCGCCCGGATGACCCGATCGAGCATGTTGGAAGTGATGTCGAAGGACTATATACGGACGGCCCGTGCAAAGGGATTGAGCTATCGCACTGTAATCTTCAGACATGCTCTGAAGAATGCTTTCCTTCCTATCGTTACCGTGATTGGGCTGAACTTTGGTCTCCTACTCGGGGGGGCGGTATTGACCGAGACTATTTTTTCCTGGCCTGGATTGGGTCGGTATGTAGTGGACTCTCTTTCAGCGAGGGACTATCCTGCTGTCCAGGGGTGCATTCTTTTCTTCGCTATGATCATGGTGATCGTGAACTTGATTGTGGATATTTTATATTTCTATCTCGACCCGAGGTTGAGGATCGATGGAAAAGGTTGATGCCTTTGCAGAGCTAAAAAAGAATAGGACAGCCGTGGCAGGGCTTATCCTCATCGTGTGTCTTCTCATTCTGGCTCTTATTGGCCCATGGATTTCACCTTATAATCCCTTGGTCCCTGATCCGATCAATCGATTGAAAGGGCCTTCATGGACTCATCTATTTGGGACGGACAGTTTGGGCAGAGATATCCTCAGCCGTGTGATCTATGGGAGTCGAATTTCAATCATCATCGGTCTCATCGCGGTTTCTATCTCTCTTCTGCCAGGTACAATCCTTGGCCTCCTCTCTGGTTTCTATGGAAGAAGAGTGGATGAGCCAATCATGAGAGGGATGGATATTATGCTGGCGTTTCCTGCGATCCTCTTGGCGATTTTTATCACTGCCATCTTAGGGCCAAGCCTTTTAAATACAATGATTGCTGTGGGAATTGTCTATATACCCCATTATGCCAGGATTGTACGGAGTTCGGTTCTCACACTGAAAGAGCAACTCTTTGTGCAGGCAGTAAGGTCTCTGGGCGGGAGCAACCTCCGAATTATTGCTCTCCATATCTTTCCCAATACCATCTCACCGATCATCGTTTATGCGACACTGGGCATGGGGACGGCTGTCCTTCAAGCAGCCGCTCTGGGATTTTTAGGGCTGGGAGCTCAGCCTCCAACACCGGAGTGGGGCGCGATGTTGAGTGAAGGGAGACAGTATATTCAGAATGCACCCCATGTTGCCGCCTTCCCAGGAATCGCCATCTTTATCCTTGTATTGGGTTTTAATCTATTTGGAGATGGATTGAGGGACATTCTGGATCCAAGCTTAAGATAAAAAGAAATTCATGAAATCCAAATTTCAAAATCCCTGCCTGCGGCAGGCTGGCAAATGTCAAATGAATGTCAAAATCCAAAATCAATGGTTCGACAAGCGTTCGACTGAGCTCACGCCGAGGTCTCACCATGATTTCATTCTTCAGCAAGTCCAGACCATCATCCTGAGCATGTCGAAGGATGAGCATGTCGAAGGATGAGCTTTGGATTCGATTTGACATTTAAACTTTGGCATTTGACATTTGATCGCTATGATCAATCCATTATTAGAAATCCAAGGACTTAAAACTTACTTTTTTACAGGAAAAGGGATAGTCAAAGCAGTCGATGGGGTTGACCTTTCAATCAATGAAGGGGAGACTCTTGGTCTGGTTGGAGAGTCAGGTTGTGGAAAGTCAATGACCGCTCTCTCTATCATGCGCCTTGTTCCAGAGCCGATCGGTCGCATTGTGGAAGGATCAATAAATTTTGATGGAAAAGATCTTGTCAAGCTGACAGAACCGGAAATGCGAAAGATACGGGGAAATCAAATCTCCATGGTCTTTCAGGAACCGATGACCTCTCTTAATCCTGTTATTAAAGTAGGGGTTCAGATTGCAGAAGCGATTCAACTCCACCAGGAGCTTCCACCCAAACAGGCCTGGGATCTCAGCATTGAGATGCTTCGCATGGTAGGAATCCCATCGCCTGAGTCGAGAGTGAACGAATACCCGCATCAAATGAGTGGTGGGATGAGACAGAGGGTGATGATTGCGATGGCCCTTTCATGCCGCCCCAAACTGATGATCGCTGATGAGCCGACCACTGCTCTCGATGTGACGATCCAGGCTCAAATTCTTGACCTAATCAATCGGTTGAAGGAGAAGGTGGGATCATCCATTCTGCTCATTACTCACAACCTTGGAGTGGTGGCTGAGATTGCGCAATATGTGGGAGTAATGTATGCAGGCCATATTGTTGAATATGCTGATGTCATCCACCTTTTCAAAAATCCAAAGCATCCCTACACCCTGGGACTTTTTCAATCGATCCCGAAGAAGAGAGGCTCTGGGAAAAGGGAGAGGCTTCAGGCGATTCCTGGGCTCGTTCCAGACCTTCTCGGACTGCCGGTTGGATGTAAATTTCAAGATCGTTGTTCCCAGGTATCTCAAGAATGCAAAGACGAACCTCCTTCTTTAGTTGAGATAGAACCTGGTCATCAGGTGAGGTGTTGGCTTTATGGATGAAGCGATTGTCACCATCCATGGATTAAAAAAGTATTATCCCATCCAGAGGGGATTCTTCACAAAGAAACCTATTCTGGTCAAGGCAGTCGATGGTGTGGATCTCACGATCAGAAGAGGGGAGACCCTGGGGCTTGTCGGCGAAAGCGGTTGTGGAAAGTCGACATTAGGTCGGTTGATTTTAAGACTTGAGGACCCTGATGAAGGGACGATCTTTTTTGAAGGTAAAGATATACTCGATATTGACGAAAATCAGCTTTGGCAGTTTCGTCGAGAGGTCCAGGTCATCTTTCAGGATCCCTATTCATCACTCAATCCAAGGAGGAGGGTAGATTCGATTATTGGTGAACCACTGGCTATCCATAATCTGGCTAAAGGGAAGGAGAGAGATGAGAGGGTGATTAGATTGATGAAGGTGGTCGGCCTGAGACCGGAGCAGAGATATCTCTACCCCCACCAATTCAGCGGCGGCCAGCGCCAAAGAATTGGGATTGCACGGGCCCTTGCCCTTCAACCCAAATTGATCATTGCTGATGAGCCTGTCTCCAGTTTGGATGTCTCTATCCAGGCTCAGATTGTCAACCTTCTTCTAGACCTCCAATCCGAGTTCGGTCTCACTTACCTCTTCATCTCCCATGATTTGAACTTGATCGAATATGTTTCAGATTGGGTGGCTGTGATGTATCTGGGTAAGATTGTGGAATGGGCCAAACAAGAAGTGATTTATGAAAACCCTGTTCATCCCTATTCGGAGGCCTTATTTTCTGCAGTTCCCACTGCCGATCCTCTGACGAAACGCCAACGCATTTTATTGGAAGGGGATGTTCCCAGTCCCATCAACCCGCCCTCAGGATGCCATTTTCATACAAGATGTCCTCTTCGAATTGATATCTGCGAAAGAGAAGAACCTCCGTTGACGGAAAGACCAAATGGATCATTGGTCGCCTGCCATGTAAGATAGTTTTAAGTCATTATTACTTGGGGCGTAAAATAGATTACATTTCGATTCACCAAGAGTTGTCATTGCGAGCCCGAAGGGCGCGGCAATCTGATTTGGGGTCAGGTCTTGAAATATAAGTAATTCTCTGTTAGAGTTTTTCCATGGCGAGACCGTTACGAATCGAATACCCTGGAGCCGTCTATCATGTGACCTCCCGCGGGAATGCGCGCAACAAGATATTCAGCGACAATCAGGATCGGGAGATATTGCTTTCCATCTTAGGCGCAGTGGTCAAGCGCTACAACTGGCTCTGCCACGCCTACTGTCTCATGGATAACCATCTTATTTTAGAAACCACTCCTAAAACCAATCTCTCCAAATTAATGAAGCAAATCAATCTGAGATATGCCTCTCATTTTCGTAGACGAAATAGATATTTTGGGCATTTATGGGAGGGAAGATTTAAAAGCCTATTGGTTGAGAGAGATAGGTACCTTTCAGGGACTTGTTCATTCCAAAACGAGAAGACAATTGATTAGCTTAGAAAGCATGGGAATACTGTTATTACAGGATTTTTTATTTTCACAGAGGCTGCAGAGGAAAATAATGCTGAGAATCTGCTCATAATCCACGGCAAGAAATTAGCTTCGCTCTATACAAAAAACTGGCAGGACCATGCTCAACATTCGGAAGTCTATGTTGGTAGAGTGTTGAACAGGTAAAATATTGGTGATAACAAAGCAATTTTTGATAGGGGGAAAGTGATGAACATGATTGAAGAGATAAAGGAAACTCTCAGGATGGAAATCAGACCGAACTCACAAGGGTTGGAGTATCTCGAAGCAGTCATTAACAGGAAGGATCTTGAATTGCTTAATTCTTTATTAAAAAAACATTTAGGTCCAGCAGCTAAGGAATCTGGAAAAGAAGCAAATCTGCCGAAAGAAATTCAGAAAACAGTTGATTCTTTAGGTGGCTTGCGAAATGAACAATCCTTTTTCTATAGGCAAGATGGTGATAAAGTTATATACGCTGCTATTTGGCCCTGGGAGTCCAATCCTAATAAGATAACGTTAAAGTCTGGTGTAAATAAATTGGTCTTAACAGACCGATGATTTCTTCGGGAATAGTTCTATCTTAAACAGGGAATCAAAGGAGGTCTTTATGGCAATCAGCCTTGACCCTAAACAAGTCGTTTCATTTGAAGAACTCCTCATGTCTTAGGTAGTCTCGAAGGAACGCTGTCTGGTCATGCTATCAAGAAAGTCCTGTGGAGTTCCGTGGCTATTCTTTGTCCGACCCTGGTTCTTATCCTGAATCTCCACAAAAATAGATGCCGAACATGCCATAGCCCACAACAAAGTTATAGTGATTGGCGGCGAGATTGTGATTACAGGGCAATTCTATACCCTTCAAGAAGTCCTACCATTCACAAGTGCCCGAAATAATGATGGAGCCCACGGACGGATTTGAACCGCCAACCCGCTGATTACAAATCAGCAGCTCTACCGTTGAGCTACGTGGGCATAACCTTAAAAAATCAATAAGTTATAAAATGCCATAGTAATCTTGGTTATCAAGTTTTCACCGTTTTCCCAATGTTTTCCCAATATTCTTATCTTTATAATCAAAGTAATCAGGTGCTGATTTTTGAAAATTCATGCCGCAGCCTCTGCGATATTAAGCGCGATCTTTTCAATCTGCTCTCTCTGGTACTCAATATCCGACCCGATGTAGAAGTCTTGGGTCGTTTTGAAATCGGTGTGTCTGAGTTGATCCTTGATTGCCATTGGGTCCGATCCTTTGAGGTTCATGATTGAACCGGTCGTGTGCCTGAGTTCTTTGAAAGAGTAAAGCTTAGGATCGATCCCCACAGACTTCAGAATGGCCTTGAAGGGCTTGTAAACATTCCAAGGATGATACGGTACTCCATCCTGCTTCGAGAAGACCCATTCTGAACGCCTTGGGATAAGTTGAAAAATGTTTATTAGCTTCCTCTGCATGACGATCCTTTGTCCCAGGCCGGTAGGGTCCTTCAACGTCTTCGAGGAAGGAAGATTGGTCACTCCGATTTCGAGGCTGACATGCTCCCATCGAAGCTTCACGATTTCGCCCAAGCTCATCCCGGTGTAGTAAGCGGTCAGAACAATCGCCCTCAACCATTCCGGGCAAGCCTTGACGATCTGGATCACTTGCTCCTGAGTGAAGAAACGCCGGAACCCTTTCTTTTCGGGTAATCTGGGAGAGCTTCCATGTACCGAAAGAGCCAAGGTAGGTTTGTTTGAATAGACGGACGTAGGCTTTGTTCTCGCCCTCTTTTTCATAGAGAGCCATGAGGTCATCAAAGGTCATCTTCTCTTGTTTCTCGATGACCTCGTACTTGCCACGTTTTACCTTGGTCTCCCTTTCCAATTTTTCTTGCAGGGCATCTTTCAAATGTGGTCCTATTTTCTTCTCAACGCTCTTGCTTCCTACGTAGTAGACAATATAATAATTCTTGCCTACCTTGTAGACACCCTTGTCCTTGGTCTTTTCACGTTTCATAAGTTATCCCCCGTTCTCCCATTCTTGTGACCCGTGACGCTGGCCCCACCTCCCTTCTTTTTTCAAGATAATCTTGGACATCACCCCATTTGAACCTCAACAGATTTCCCAGTCGATAACAAGGAAGGATGCCCTGCCTGCCTGCGTGGGCCAAGCTTTTTAGACTTTCAATATCTTACATAATTCTTTCGTAGTTATCAAGTTTTCCCTTTCCATTTTCACATCATCCCCTTTATTCGGATTGCCCCGTGCCGGGTATCGTAAGCTTTCTTATAAGCATCGAGAATCGACATGACCTCTCTATCGCTGGAAACAAGGTCGTATAGATCAACCTTGATGACGGCTTCCTTCAGCGTGACTTTCCACTTCGCTGTTTTCGCAATGATCCTTTCGGTCATTTGCCCCTCAGCCGGTCCATCTACAGCCTGAAAATGTGGAACATGATTCACGATCAAATCGTCTAGGAAGATAAGGCCATCCAGGAAGAGCTCGAAAAGGAAGTCACCCGCTTGGACCAAAGGGAAAAAGAACTGATCCAAGAAAACGCGCGGATCAAGAAACAACTGGCAGCCGCACAGGAAGAAAAAAGGATGCTTTTAGGGAGGCTCCATGAAATTGAAACTCAACTCAATGCTGTTGCTTCTAACCTTCCTCCTTCTACTGATCTCAATGGCCTGGCCGAGAGATTCAAGAAGCGAGGATACTCCCCTGTTGTGCTTCTCCGGAAGTTAACCCTGAGCTGCGGTCGAACGGGTGACGCGCAGCGATTGCTTAGGATCGATGAGCTGCAGTTCCGCTATATACTATTTTGTGTTGTTACCCCTTGCACCTAACGCCTTACGCCTCAACGGCTGCCTCCGCTATGCACTACGTGCCCTCCGAAGCTGCCTTGTTGCGTAGGATGGGTGCTCTATGCGCCATGCGCCATGCGCTATGCGATTTTGAGGAAGGTGTTATTTTCCTCTGGGGAATTTACCAGTTGTAAAGAATAAAGATTTGCCCCCTATCTATAAAAATTGGGAAGCGTCCCTAATTTAATTTGCCTTAAATGTATCCATCAGTGCCGCTGACCTGAAGAAGTTGCGGAGGCAATCAATGCCTCAAGGTCGAAGAAAGCTGCCCGTTTCAATCCGCGATAGCGCTCCGGATGGCAAGTCAATATCAGAACCTGCAGCCGCTGGGCAGCCTCCTCCAAGACATTCATCACCTTGGCCAAACGGCCTGCATCTGTGGCCGTCAGCACATCATCCAGCACCACAAGCTGGCGCTCTTCCCTCCCCAAGACCTCGGCTAAGGCAAGCCGGGTCGCCAGGTATAACTGCTCCTGCTCACCCCCGGAGAGGTTGTCTAAGGTCACAGCCTGCTCGATAGACTCTGGCACCACTGCCGAGGGCTCAAAGGAATCCCCGACTTCGACACGTCCCAACCGACGGCCAGCAATGCGTTGCAACGTTCTCGTTGCCACAGCCTCGACCGGCCTTGATACCGCAGCAATCGCTTCACTGCGGCATGCGGACACTGTGTCATGTAATAGACGGATTGCTTCGACGCGCAATTCCTCACATCTTACTTCCTGCTGAAACTGGGCAACTTTCTCTTCTGCTGTAGCGAGTGCCGAATAGGGCCCTTGGGCACAAAGGCCCTCCAACTTCGCCTCTTCCCTGACTTCCTGCTCTCGGGCTTGGCTGGATTCTTGATTGGCTGCCTCAAGTTGAGCTTCGAGCCGCTCTACAACAACCGTGGGGTCATCTACATATCCCACCAACTGGCCCTGGATCTCAGCGAGACGCGCCCGTGCTGCTTCCCAGGCCATCGTGCTTCGTTGAAGCTCCGCTTCCCGCTCCTGCAAGGATTTGCCGTCACTGGTCAGTTCGACCAGTGACTCCTTCAGACCCGCCACCTGGTTCTTGGCGTCCCCAAGTCGGCGGGATAGTGTCTCCTTCTGCCCGGCAACGGCTCTCAGCGCACTTTGTGCCTTATCCCAGGCCGCCTCAGCATTCTCGACATGCTTGATGAAGGCCTGCTTCGTGTCTTCTGCCTCCGCATGGAGTGCGTCCGTATCAGGGGCTTTTTTCCCCCAGTCCGGATAAGTGCTGAGGAAACTTTTATACGTTGTTTCGAGGACACTCCGTTCTTGGACATACTCGTCCAACGTGCGTCCGGCCAGGAGTGTTTGAAGTTTGGTTTCTGTCTCTCCTACGCTCGCATCGAGTTCCTTGCCCTTCTCCGCGAGCAATTCCAGAGTATCCAGATTGGATGTGCCGAATGGTTCGGTCAATTCCTTCAACTTCTTATCGGCTTTCGTCCGTGCTTCCCTATGCTCCTCGACAGAACCCACTGGTCCCCAAGCACGCAACCGGGCAACACTGGGGATTTCGGCCACCACTTCAGGAGAGCCTCGTAATTGAGTCGGGATCCCTGCCTTTAACGGAGCCGAACCGGTCGTCTCACCAGAGACAACCTCGACTGAACCGTCCTTGTGGGACACGATTTCCAGTGTGATGAG
>Ga0315282_10005306_pt1 | contig 22020 bp, 18 predicted proteins | sample YL17G07_20_MG_FD_203693 | JGI IMG/M metagenome (GOLD analysis project Ga0315282, IMG submission 203693) | Sediment microbial communities from Yellowstone Lake, YNP, Wyoming, USA - YL17G07_20 | ecosystem: Environmental > Aquatic > Freshwater > Lake > Sediment | place: USA: Wyoming | collected... | reverse complement strand
AACCAGATAGTGAGAGCGGATGATCGTTTGGCCTTCGGAAACCGGGATGCTCTCGCGCCTGATGAGCGTCGCGCTTGTGCCCGCCGCGCGAGATTGCTGCGGTGAAAAGAAGGACATACAACAGACAAGCAAAACACTATACCCCCTCCAAACCAAGATCTGCGCGATCCTTAAAGCGCCTGTGAAGCTCCCGTGCCTAATCGTCCGGTTGCTCATGGCCCGTTCCTCCCAGGCAAAATGGCCTTTTGCGGATTTGTCATGGTTTGTATATCAAAGAGGTCGGTTCGTCAACTAAAAAAAGCACCCTCATCGCGGCTCAAAAAAAAGCTCGGCTATCTCCAAGCGAGCGACTTGCGAAATAGGAGTGGCGCAGGCTGTCAGCCCGCGAAGAGTGGAGTAGGCAGTCAGCCTGCGAAAATCGGCTCACTCGACAGTCCATCCCGCTCTTTTCGCCGACATTCAGCGTCGAACCCGGCATTTCGCAACTCCCTCAACGCACGGAACCAAAACGCAGCTTCTCATTGCATTTTTACCGCCTCGCGACTAAAAGGAGAAAAGGCGTCGTAACGATGCGCCGGCGCCGGGCCGATCGGCTTCCTGAAACGAAATGCGCCGATGGGTCTCACCAGCACGACGGGGACAATGAACGACTCGACTGACACCACCTGCAAAAGTCCGCGGCGGCGCGTTCTGTTCAACCTGGTCTTGGCGGTGGGTGCAACCATCGTCGCTCTGTGCTTTGCCGAGCTGGTCGTGCGGCTGCTGGCCCTGGCGCGCCCGCCGGTGGTCATCAGCCAGGAAAGCCGCGATCTTTTCATCCGCTCGCCGATCGCGGGCCTCCACTATGAGCTTCGCCCGGGTTTCACCGGCCGCGCCTATGGCTGCGAGATCAAGGTGAACTCCCACGGAATGCGAAGCCCGGAGCGGCCGGTCGCCAAGCCCGCCAACGTGCGGCGGGTCCTGATCCTCGGCGATTCAGTCGTGTTCGGGCATGGCGTCGGGCAGTCGCTGATCTTCCCGGCGGTTCTCGAAAAGAGCCTCAACGACCCGACCACGGCCGCCGCGCGCGTCGAGGTCATCAACACTGGCGTCCCCGGCTACAACTCCGAGCAGGAGCGGATCTGTCTGCGCGAAAAAGGAATGGCCTGGCAGCCCGACGTGGTTGTCGTCGTCGCGGTGGCCAACGACGCCGAGCCGCCCTATGACCTGCAGGACAACGGCTCGTTGTGGTGGACGGACCCGCCCGCCATCTATCGCGAAGTCGTCGAGCGCTACATCGCCGGAAGCGGTCCGCGCTGGTTCTTGCGGCGCCATCTGCGGGTCTTCGATCTGCTCGATCGCGCCCTGAGCCGCCCTTATTTTCTGACGCGGCGATACCTGGACTATCTCGACGGCCTTTATGCGCCCGACTCGCCCGGCTGGCGCTCGGCCCAGGCGGCTCTGACCGGGATGCGCGACCTCTGCCGCGCGCGCGGAATCGCCTTCCTGATGGTCCATTGCCCGATTCCCGAGCGGCCCGAGCCCGAGATTTTGCGGCGGCTGCGGGAAAGGTTCGCCGACTTTGCCCACCGCGAAGGCATCACCTATCTCGATGTCTGCGACGCCGAAGCCTCATATCCCGTGAAGGCAATCATCCTCTCCCCGCTCGACCGCCACCCCACCCCCCTGGGCCACCGCCTGATCGCCGACGCCATGGCGCCGTTGATCGAACGGGAGCTGGCGCGTAGGCAGCCGGTGAGTCCGTGAACGATCCGTCATTCCGACTTTCGGGTCTAAGGGCGTCTCTTGAAACCTCAGGTTTCCACGATTCTGGTGGAAAAAGCACGCCCTTCTCGCGTCATTGCGAGGAGCGGCTTCGCAGCGACGAAGCAATGACGGGAATCTGTACTCCTATATCCTGAGGTTCACTGTCCCTCATCTCGGTCGCGACCGCCGGGCTCACCGCCAAGGCCGACGGGGGCATCTCAGTTCCGCTCCCGCAAGGGTCCAGCCAGACAGGTTCTCACCAGGCGAAGCTTTGGAGTGCGGCGGCTTGACGCCGCTTTCCTCCGGCGCGGCTTGACGCGTCGGAAGACCGCACCTCCATGGGGCAAGAGTGTGGACTCAGCCCCGTCAAGCCGGGGCAAAACAAAGCGGCGTCGAGCCGCCGCACTCCAAATCTGCCACCCATGTCGTCCGTAACGGAGGCGAGATGTCCCTATGGCCGGCCCTCTTTTCCCTTGAGAGTGGCGGCCGGACTTGGGAGAATTCATTGGATTTGATTACAAACCGGGAGTGAGAAGCCCATGGATGATTTGATCGAAAGACTGAAAACCGTCAAAGAACGGGTATCCCACGCCCGGGGGTATCTTTGACCTCGAAGGTCGCTCCAAAGAAATCGCGCGGCTCGAAGAAGCCGCCGGCCGCTCCGACTTCTGGAATTCGCCCACCGCCGCGCAGGCCCAGCTCCGCAAGCTCAAGCAACTCAAGAGTCAGGTCGAACCCTGGCAGCAGCTCGCCTCCGAGGCCGCCGACACGCTCGAGCTGGCCGAACTGATGAAGGACGATCCCGACGACGGCTCATCGGCCGCCGAGCTCGAACGCACCACCGCCGAGCTCGAGCAGCGCCTCCACCGCCTCGAATTCCAGGCCATGATGGCCGACGAGTTGGACATCAATAACGCCTACCTTTACGTTCATCCCGGCGCGGGCGGAACCGAGTCGTGCGACTGGGCCTCCATGCTCCTGCGCATGTACACCCGCTGGGCCGAATCGAAAGGCTACAGCGTCAAGACGGTTGACCTTCAGTCCGGCGAAACCGCCGGCATCCGCAGCGCCATGCTCAAGATCGAAGGCGACTGGGCCTATGGCTATCTCAAGGCCGAAAACGGCATCCATCGCCTGGTGCGCATTTCGCCCTTCGACGCCAACCAGCGCCGCCACACCTCGTTCGCGTCGGTTTTCGCTTCGCCCGAAGTGGACGACACCATTGAGGTTGACATCAAGGAAGGCGACCTGCTGGTGGACACTTTCCGTTCGAGCGGTGCGGGCGGCCAGCACGTCAACAAAACCGATTCGGCCGTGCGCATCACCCACCTGCCCACCGGCATTGTGGTGCAGTGCATGAACGAGCGCTCGCAGCACCAGAACAAGGAAATCGCGATGCAGATTCTGCGGTCGCGCATCTACCAGAGGAAACTCGAGGAACAGCGGGCGGAGATGGACAAAATCGGCGGCGAAAAGTCCGACATCGCCTGGGGCCACCAGATCCGTTCCTACGTCTTCCACCCCTACACGCTGGTCAAAGACCACCGCACTGACGCGGAGACCGGCAACGTCCAGGCGGTCATGGACGGCGCGATTGACCTGTTCATCGAGGCGTATCTGCATGCGCGGGCGGGTCAAGTCAAAACGGCCTGAAGAGCGGACGGACAACTGACAATGCAAAACGGCAGAAAACAATCCGTCCTCGATCGTTGACGTCGTCCGCTGTAAATCGCCCCGTCCGGCTTTGATCACCGATACAGCAGCCACCAGGTCGTGCCGGTTCGCGGCGGCGGTTCCTGGCAAACCGCGCCGAACGTCCCGCGGCCGTCCGTACCGCTCAAACCGACGAAATTCCTCACCGTGACCGTTCCTTCAGAATACGATATACACCGACGCGTATGCGCCAGCCCGGTGTGGTTTTCTCTTAACTGGCTATTTCCTTTCCCATATTGAAGAACAGGGGAATGGATCGCGTTTTGTGCGATCCCACACGTTCGTCTGCGCGTACCTGATAACGGGCTTTCATCGCCCTCGCGTCACTCGGCGGCGGAGTTCACCGGTGGAAATGAGCTTCCTGGCCGACTTGCGTGCCGCCGCAAACTCCGACCCCGGAGTGGAGCTCCAAACAAACGTGGCCGTATGAGCCGCCCGCGCCGCCGCGCCTGGCGCAAAACCGTAATCCCCCACGGCGGAGTTGCCCGATCCGCCCGGCACGGTCGGCCCCCAGCCGCCGGCCAGGTTGCCGTCGCCGCCCCCGATGGTCGCTCGAAGGCCGGGCGCATCGTTCGCCCAGCCGCCGACGATCGTGCTTCCGTCTCCGAGGGCGCTGTTCAGGTAGCCGCCCCCGACCGTGGTGTGGCTGGTCATGGCCCTGTTGCTCTCGCCGCCGCCAATAGTTGCACCCACTACGCCGGGCTCAACCCCGTTGGCCTCCGAACCGCCCACGAGGTTCGGCGTGTTACCGGTTGGCTCGATCCGCAGGGCGCGCGCATTGTTTGCCCGCAGCTCGAGCGGAACAAAATCGGTGGTGCCCAGAAAATGACCGGGCGGGTTCGTGCCGGCGTTGTCCAGAAGGCTCCAATTCATATTGGGGCCGTGGTCGTGATCCGAATGCGCCACCGAAGTGATGGGCTGATCGGGCAAGAGCAATTGCCGGCCGTGCGCCCCGTCGTCGAACCAGACGCGCAGAACCACGCGGGCGCTGTTAAAAGCCGTCGAAGGGAGGGCCCTCATATTGGGGAGGACCGTGTCGCCCAGCCGTACGTTGAAGATGCCGTTGATCACCGGCAGATTGACCGCATTGAGCGGCGGAAGATTGGCCGACGCCCCCACGCGCGACCCGTCGTTGCATCACAGCGTCAGGCTCGTCTTGCTGTCGGCCCGCGTGAAGCGAAACAGCCCGTTGCCGTTCCAGGGAATGCCGCCGACCATCACTCTCCCCTGATAGTTGACTTGAAGCGGAATTGCCGCGCGAGCCTCGCCGCAGATCACGATGTTCGCGAGCAGGATTGCGACAGCGTTCCTCATGGTCCTAGCCCTCCTTGCGGGGAGACACTTCCCGTAGCGAAGGCGACGACTGTTCCGATCGTGGCGTTCCGGTGTGGCAACCTTCTGACCGCTTGCTCCGCTCACAATAGGGATGCTTGGGAGTCCCAGTCTCTACCTGTTTCACAAAAGCTTCACCGGCTCAAGGTTATTCTCTGACCGATATGTGGAGTGCGGTCAGTTTGCTACCGCTGTCTCAAGACAAGGTTCTGTCGGTAAGACCTCGTTCTAAGGCGGCCTCTGGCCGCAACCAAAGAGGGGTGAGAGTCGTGGACATCCGCTCATGCACCGGGAAAAGTCCATCCCGTCCATGTCGTCCATGTCGTCCGCGGGACGCACCGTGCTACTTCTCCGTGGTTTCACTGGTGAGCAAACCGGCCAAGGCGGGGTCGCTGCGGATTTCGGCCGCGGCGCTGGGCGGGGCCAGCTGGAGGGCGCGTTGGGCGAGCGCGCGCGCCTGGACGGCATCGCCCCGGCGCGCGAACACGACCGCTTTGGTCCAGAGCGCGGGCACGAAGTCGGGATCGGCCGAAAGGAGCGCGTCCAGTTCGACGAGCGCCTCGTCGTAGTGATCCAGACGGGCCAGGGCCTCGGCGCGACCGTTGCGGGCGAGGCGATTATCGGGAGCGCGCTTGAGCGCCTGGTCATAGGCGGCCAAAGCCGCTTGGGGGTCGTTCAGCTTGAGATGGCACAACCCCTGGTTGTTGAGCGGGACACTGAAGTACCTGTCGAGAGCGGCCGCGCGCTGAAAGCAGGGGAGGGCTTCCTCATAGCGACCGAGACGCACGTACACCTCGCCGAGACTGTTCCAGACGTCCGGGAAATCCGGGAGCTGCTCATCGGCGTTGAGCTGGATGAATCGTTGGTATTCTTCCAGCGCCTGAGCGAGTTGCCCCTTTGCCTTGTAGCAGTTGGCAACATTCCAGACATCCTTGTGCTTCACCGCCGGCGAGACGTCGAACCAGCGGATATTGGTCAGGGCGGCGAGGCAGGCCAGTCCGAGAACTGCCCGGCCGACGTGGGTAAACTTTCGTTCGCTTGCCCACTGCCGGAGCGTGGTCAGAGCGCCCGCCGCGAACACGATCAACAACGGCGTCACGGGCAATCGGTAACGATCGCAGACAAAGAAGAGCACGACACTGACCATGTGCGCCGCGACTCCCAGACCCAGCCACAGGTTTTCGACCGAGCACCCGCGCAGCGCCGCCAATCCAATCCCCAACAACGCCAGCGGCGCGAGGACGCGGAAATCCCAGACGTGATGAAGCCCATCGAGCACCGGAGTGAACCGCAGCGCAAAATAGATGTCCTTGTTGTTGCGGATCTCATAGCCGTTCCAGAACAGGACGATCTTCTTGAGCAGGAGGAGAAGGGAGCGGCGAGGAGCAGGGCCGATTTCCCACACCGCTTGCTTGAACCAGAAACGCTGGACCTCGCCGCCGTTCAGAGGCCGGCGCGCCATTGCCTCGGCCTTCCGCTGGGCAAACAATTCCACCGAGTCCCGATAGTCGCCGAAGAATTCATAGCGGCGCGGCGTGCTCGCCGTGTAACCGTCGGCGGTCGGGCGATTGCCGATGTAGAAGTTGATCCCCGCATAGGTCGCCACCGGCACCCACGAGCCGTCTGCGCGAATGTTGTGGATCAGCGTCGGCGTGATCCACACGGCGAGCAACCCGACGATCGCCGCGGCTCGCTCCAGCGCCCCCGGCCATCCGCCCCAGCGCTCGCGCCAAACCGCCAGCACTGCCAGCCAGCATGCGACGAGCAGCAGCACATTGGGCCGCGCGACGGTCGCCGCTCCCGCTGTGGTCCCGAACAGGAGGGTCCATCGCCAGCGCGGATCGCGAAGTGAAAGGAGGCCGAGCAAGATCAGCGCGGGATAGAAAAAGCACTGGAGGGAAATGTCGAGAATCTCGCCCTCGAAAAAAATGAGCGGCGGATAGAGCGCGGCCAGCAAGCCCGCGATCCAAGCCGTGCGCCAGTCGAAACATTTGTCCGCGATCTTGAAAACCAGAACGGCCGCCGCGCTCCCGAGAAGATGTTGAAGGATTCTCGGCAGGAAGAAATTCGGCCCGATCAGCGCGAACAAGCCGCCGAGCAAATAGGCGTAGAGTGGCGCGCGGAAAAACGCCTGTGGCGAGACGATCTGGCCGTGACTGATCCGCACGGCCCATTCGTAGAAGTACTGTTCATCGAGGAACGGCGCACCAAAATACGGGGAGCTCAGCGACTGAAACAGAAAGGCGGCACGCGCGGCAAAGGCGAGACCGAAAATCACCAGCGCCGGCGACAACCCACGCGCTTCCAATGCAACGATTTCAAGACATGCTCTCATGGCGGCCCGCCAAGGGCTTCCCGCGCCGATCTCTCGCGCGGCGCACGGGCGATATCCTTCGAAACGATTCTCTTCCCCAGGGGAGCAAAGCTGATCCCCGCCAGCTTGAAATGCTGCAGTCCCCAGGGAATGAGAATCAGCGTCACACACTGAACCACCCCAATAAACACATGCGACAACGCCAGCCAGAAACCCGCAAAGACGATCCAGATCAAATTGGCGCAACCCGTTCCCAATACCCGTTCCTCGCCGAGCATTTCCGCCGGAAGCGCTTCGCGGCCAAACGGCCACGCGCTGAACGATGCGATCCGGAACGCGCCGATGCCGAAGGGAATTCCGATCACCGTCACGCACATCAGGCAGCCGAACAGAATCCATTCGAGTGCGCACAGCCCCCCGCCGAGAAGGAACCAGATCAAGTTCATCGCAAAGTTCATGGAGATATCTTGGGGGACTTCCCGTCTGGAGTTCAATCAAAATGGAACGCCGGCGTTCCCTCTCCCAAATACTTCGCGTCTCGCTTCGCTCCATCACCTGGGGAATAGGTTGTTTTGTCCCGCTTCAAATAGTTGGTCCGCTCATAGCGGGCATCGTCGCCCCAGATCGTCCGAAGCATCAAAGGCTACTTCTGCCCATAGCGCTTGTGGTAGCGGCTATACCATTTTTGGACTTCTTCGGGTGGGAGGCGCTGGGGTTCGCCCAGCAGCAAGGCCAGATGAACGGTTCGGGCGACGTCCTCGACCATCACGGCGGCCTTCAGCGCGGCGCGCGGCGAGTCGCCGAACGCAAAGACGCCGTGGTTGCCGAGCAAGACCGCGGGCGACTTGCCCATGGCGGCCACCACCGCCTCGCCGATGTGGTCGCCCTCGTTGTCCACGTAAGGAACAAAGGGAATGTCGCCGCCAAACTCGTCGGCGATCGCCGTCAGGCACACCGGGATGGGCCGTCCCAGCGCCGCAAAACTCGTCGCATAGTTCGAGTGGGTATGAATGATCCCGCGGATGTCGGGCCGATGGCGATAGACATAAACGTGGTGAGGCAGATCCACCGAAGGCTTGAGCCGACTGCCGACAACTGTGCCGTCGAGCGTCGTTTCGACGAGATCCTCCGGCCGCAGCCGGTCGTAGTCATAGCCGCTGGGCTTGATCAGGATGCGCCCGCTCGCGGGATCAAACCCGCTGGCATTGCCGCTGTGCATGGTGACCAGCCCGCACCGCGGGAGCATGATGTTGGCGTAATGAACCTCATGGCGCAATTGCTCGAAATCCATCCGACCGCTCCGATCCTCCATTTGCACGCCTGAAATGCCGCATGCCCAGAGCAGGATCGTAAAACCGGCTCAACGACCGGGCAAGCGTTTTCCGCGGCGCAGTTCTTGGCATCATCGTGAGGCGACCCGTGGCCGCCACCCAAGCGGAATGGACTCTCGACTTTCGACCAAAGACTTTCGACCAAGAGCGTTGAACAACACTGTCACCTGAGCGTGGAATGATCTTTTTGAGCACCCTGCCTCACAGTCTCGCAGCCTCACAGGCTGTTCTTCACGGCGCCGGCGCTTCGCGGCCCAGCAGCCACTGGTCAAAGCCCAGCGGATTGCTTGGCCGCACGATTTGCTTCTCGCCCTTGGCCGCCGCGATCGTCTCGCGCGCCTGTTGGCCCATCGTGATCGCCGAGTCCGAAGCGCTGATGATCGTAGGCGTCAGCACAAATACCACTTGCGTCTGCCGTTGCGCGCCGGTCTCGCCGCCGAACAGATACCCGAGCACCGGGATCTTCCCCAGGATCGGCATCCGCGCATTGTCATTGATCCGCGTCACGCGCGACAGCCCCGTCAAAACAATCGTCCGGCCATTGGGAACCGTGATCTGCGTCGCCAGCGTCCGCTGCGCCAGGATGGGCAAACCGTCGGGTCCATTGCCCGCCACGCTCGAAGCGCCCGCCGCGATTTCCAGTTCGCACGACTCGAGGGCGACGTGCGGAATGACCTCGAAGAAGATGCCCGTTTTGCCCTGGAGGCTATAGCTTAGCGTGCGATTGTGGACCGGCAGCCCGCCTGTCGTCGGATGGGGGTTCGCTTCGAGAGTCGGCCTCCGTGTAGCCGCCTGAGTTGCGCTACCTCCAGCCCCCGACGTCCCCATAGTCGTGGTCAATCGTGTCGGTCGCGTGCCCAGTCCTTCGTCCACGCCGGGGTCATTGGGATCGGCCACGAAGCCCACGATGTCATCCACCGCTTCAAATCGCGCGGGGACCGTTCCGGCATTGCGTCCCTGGCCGCTGGAGGCAAGCAGTTGGGTCGCGGCGAGCGTCTTGGCCTTCCCTTTCGCGACCAGAAAATCGAGATAGGCCGCCGTCAGCAGATAGTTGGCAAAGCCGGTGACTTCGTCGGCCGTAAATTCGGTCGCCTGTCGCCAATCCACCGGGCCCGGATTGACCAGCCGCGGAAAGATCGGGTTGAAGATGTTCGAGACGTTGGTGGAGCGCTCGTGATTGTCCATGCCCGAGAGAATGAACTCGGCGAAATTGCGTCCCGGGCCGTTTTTCCACGCGATGTAGTCGAGCCCCAACTTCTGATCGTTCGTGACATTGAGCCCATAGATCTTCAGGTCGAGGAGCACCTGATTGACCGGAACGTCCGCCGCGGTGGCGCCCCGGAGATACGCTTCGGTGCGGTAGGGCTCATCCCAGCGGTAGACGGAATTGTTCGCCAGGTCCACTTCGCTTTCGCCCTCGCCGGCATAGACCTCGGCGATCTCGTTGATCGCGCGAATGTCGCGGAAGCGAGCCGAATAGTACGCCGACGTGGCCCCATCGGCGACGACCGTCACCCACGGTTTATCGAGTGCCGCCAGCGCTTTCCGGATGTAAGGCAGCTGAAATTGCGGACAGATGACCTGGACGAAGTTCTCCTTCTTGTTCTTGTCCCGGATCACTTCCGCGCGTCCGCCTTCGGCCCCGCAGACCTCGCGCATGAGGTTTCGAATCTCGCGCACCGTGACGTTGTGGACGGGAATCACGTCGGTGACGAAGTCATTCACCAGGTTCTTCTGATTGACGCGCAGAACCTTGACTACGCCCGTGTCGGGCCTGATGTAGATCTGATCCTGTTGAAACCGATAGTCATCCACGTTGCTGCCGGCGGCGGTGGGGCTGGGATCGCCGCGTCGCGCATTGACCCCGGTGCTTTCGTTATACTCGGCAGCGAAGGCCGAAGGTGGAAGGTGGAAGGTGGAAGGTTGAATGAAGAAAAACTGAAGCAACCCCAGGCCGATTATGACCCTCCGGCATCTTGGTCCTTGGAGTCTCTCACTCCGTCTCATCGCGCTCCTCCTTTATCCTCGGTCTGCAATTCAAAATTCATAATTCAAAATTCAAAATTTCCTTTCTCCTAATCCCCACTGGTCAAAACCAAATTGGTCGGGCGGCATGGCGGTCGGCTCGTTGCCGCTCACCTGCGTGATCAATTGTTGTACTTCGGCCGGCACGCCGCTTTGGAGACGGGTTGCGCGAACCACGGTCACGACCACCGTCTTCTTCACTCCGCTGTTCTCGTTGCCGAACGCCCAGCCCAGAGCCGGAAGGGAGCCGAGGATCGGGAACTTCTGGGTGGTCTGGGTTCGCAGCGTGCGCTCCAGGGCACCGAAGACCACCTCCTCGCCGTCTTTCACCCTCAGGCCGGCGATTGCGCGGCGGGCGCTGATGCGCGGTTCGCCCGCGCCATCGAACCCCAGCAAACTCGAAACCTCCATCTGCAAATCCAGCAGCACGTTCTCGACCGCGATGCGAGGCGTGACGCGAAGCAGCGTTCCCACGTCCACCGCGGCGATCGTTCGCCCGTTGACGGTCGTGCCTGCGGCGCGCAACGGCGCGGTCTTTGCCACAACGGTGCGATTGTCGGGAAAGGTCACATCGTCGCCAAAGGGATCCAGAGGGCGGCCCGGCGAACGAGCGCCCGCGCGTGCCGTCGGCCCCGTCACCACGCGGTAAAAGAGAACCTCCTCGACCGCTCGAAACTCCGCCGGCGCCGGGGCCAGCGACGGTTGATCCGCGTCGGGATTGAATTTGCTTTGCCCGAACTTATTCAGATCGGCTTCATACGTGGTCGGAATCTTGCTCAGCACTTTGCCGGCGGTGACCACGCGGGCGGCTCCCTTGGCGACCAGAAAATCGAAGTAGGCCGAGGGAACATCGAAGAAGTAGCTGACGTTATAGCCGTGGTTGCGAAAACGGTGGTGGGGGAGACCAAACGTATTCACGCCGCTGTTGAAAACGTCCACGCCGCCTTTGAGGCGATCCACTTTTCCATATTCGGCGAACGCGCCCAGCGCAAACAGATTGCGGCCCGGCCCATTTTTCCACGCATAATAGTCGAAGCCGATTCGTCCGTCATTGTTGAGATCAATCTCGTAGACCGTGGCCTCGACCAGCACCTGCGGCATGGGTTTGTCGAGCTTGTTCAGTACGGCTTCGGCGCACTCGGCCGCACTGGGCGGGCCATAGACAAATACCGAGCCGGTCTCCAAGTCGGCGATCATTTCCAGATCGCCCGCGCGCGAGCCGCCGGGTGGACGGCTGGCGCTATGGGTGGCTTGGCCGAAGATCGCTCGCAGCAGTCCGATGTCGTCGGCGGCGCGATGTTTCAGCCGCATATACTTCCCCTCGTCGCCCGAGGATGAGGTCAGCCCCGGCCGGTCGAGCGTGGCCATCAACTTGTCGAGCGATTCGATCTGATACTCGGGCGCCACGAGCAGCACCAGGCCGCTCTTGCCGTCGGGCGCCACGAACGAAGCAAACCGCCCCTCTTCGATTTCCATCACCCGCCGGTAGAAGCGCACCACGTCGAACGGATTGACGTTCTTCAGTTCATAGACCTTCGGCACGTAGCGGTTAGTCTGCGCCTTGTTGGTTGTGCGCAGCACCTTGACCACGTGGTCTGGCAGCTCGTCGGGCGCGGCCACGGCCGTGCGGGTTGTGGCCTGTTCGCCCGCCCATGCGCACCCAACCATGAGCATCAGAAGCACGGGCACAAATCGGTACCTCATCATTCCGGACCCTCCTTTCGGTGAATTGAACCTCTGCGTTTACACTCTCATGCAGTCCCCGAGGATTCATCGGCCGTTCCTGGAAACGACGCGCCCGATCCCCGGGAGTTTGCCCATACAACTGATTGCCTTTATTCCGATTTGTTCGAGAGTGGTACTTTGGGTGCCTATCTCACGTCGCATGGTTGCAGATGTCACGTTCAGTTTCCGTGAGTATGACATTAGATTGTGGTGAGACCGGAAACCCGATTGCCGTACGTGCAACCGTGGCAGAATCGCCGGGTTTTCAGAGACCTGTAAAGCCTATGCTTTCGTCTCATCGGCCGCCGGCCATTTGAGGTCCTTGGCCCCGTGTCGGATGATTTCGCCTTCGATCATATAGATCACGTCTTCGGCGATATTGGTCCCATGATCGGCGATTCGCTCCAGGTAGCGCGCGACGGACAACATATTGAGGAAGCTTTCGGTGCTCTCCGGCTGGGCGCGGACCCCTTCGCGGACCAGGTCGTACATGCGGACATAGAGCGCGTCCACCTCGTCATCGGCGGCGCAGACGGCCAGCGCCAGCCGCGGGTCGAGATTCACCAGCGCATCGAGGCTTTCCCGGAGCATGGTCTGTGCCTTGTCGGCCATTTCGCGAAGACGGAACGGAATGTCCAGCTTCTCCAGCGTGTTGAGGAAAACGGCCCGCTCGGCGATGTTGACCGCCATGTCGCCGATCCGCTCGAGGTCGTTGTTGATCTTGAGTACCGCGACAAGGAACCGCAGGTCAATGGCCACGGGCTGATACAAGGCCAGGATCTTCAGGCACTCTTCCTCCACATCAATTTCGATCTGATCAATCTCCAGGTCGGTCTTGATCACCCGGTTGGCCAGCGCGGTGTCCCGTTCCTCGACCGATCGGATGGAACGCCGCACGCTCTCCTCCACAATCGTGCTCAGCGACAGGATCTTCTTCTTCAACTTCTCAATTTCTCGTTCGAGGTGTTTGGGCATGGCAGGCCCCTTTTTCCCTTATCCGAAGCGACCCGTGATGTAGTCTTCGGTCTGCTTGGCCTTCGGCATGGTGAAGATCTGCTGGGCCGGTCCGAATTCGACCAGCCGGCCCTCGTAGAAAAACGCGGTGAAGTCGGACACCCGTGCGGCTTGCTGCATGTTGTGCGTCACGATGACGATGGTGTAATGCTGCCGCAATTCGCCGATGAGGTCCTCGATCCGCGAAGTGGCCCGAGGGTCCAGGGCCGAAGCCGGCTCGTCCATCAGCAGAATCTCCGGATCGATGGCCAGCGCCCGAGCGATGCAGAGTCGTTGCTGCTGCCCGCCCGAAAGGTCCACAGCGCTGGTCTCGATGCGATCCTTGACTTCGTCCCACAAGCCCGCCCGGACGAGACTCCGTTCCACGATTTCCGCCAAGGTGTAGCGGCCCTTGATCCCGTGAATGCGCGGTCCATACGCGACGTTGTCGAAAATGGATTTGGGGAAGGGATTGGATTTCTGAAAAACCATTCCCACCTTTTTCCGCAGCGTGACGACATCCGTGCCGTTGTGGTAAATGTCCATGCCGTCAATCAACACCTTTCCCTCGACGCGGGTTCCCACGATGATGTCGTTCATGCGATTCAGCGTTCGCAGAAAAGTGGACTTGCCGCACCCCGATGGGCCGATCAGCGCGGTCACTTGCTGGGCGGGGATGGTCATCGTGATCTCGAATAACGCCTGAACCGCCCCATAGTAAAAGCTCAAGCTCTCCACTTGGATTTTGACCGGGAGCCGGTTCTGTCTCGCGGGCGTTTCTACCATCGGTACTTTTTCCTGAAATGGATGCGAAGCAGGATGGCCCCAAGATTCATCCCCAACACCAGGACGAGCAGAACGAGCGCCGTGCCATATTGCATCGGCCGTACCTTCTCGGTATCCGGAAGCTGAGTGGCCAGAATATACAGATGATAGGGCAGGGCCATCACCTGGTCGAATATGGATCGCGGAAGTCGCGGCAAGAAGAACGCGGCGACCGTGAGCAGGATGGGCGCCGTTTCGCCGGCCGCGCGACCGATTCCGAGAATCGAGCCGGTGAGCATGCCGGGAATCGCGTACGGGAGCACATTCCGCGAGATCGTCTGCCACTGACTGGCGCCCAATGCCAGGCTCCCCTCGCGCAGCGATTGCGGGACGGCCCGAAGCGCCTCCTCGCTCGCCACGATGATTGTCGGCAGAATCATGCAGGCCAGGGTCAGGCTGCCCGCCAGAATGGATGTTCCAAAACCCAGGAAGAGGACAAACAGCCCCAGTCCGAACAGTCCAAAGACGATCGAAGGCACGCCCGCCAGGGTCACAATGGCCAGTCGCACGGCCCGCACGAACCGGCCCTGGGTCGCGTATTCGGAGAGGTAGATCGCCCCGCCCATCCCCAATGGGAGCGCCACGGCAATTGCGCCGAGCACCAGGCAAAACGTCCCGACGATTGCCGGAAAAATACCTCCCTCCGCGCCGCTTCGCCGCGGCGATTCGCTCAGGAATTGCCAGTTGATCGCCGGCAGCCCGTTTCGAATGATATCGAAGATGACGTACGCAATCACCAGAACGATGAAGTATGTTACTCCCCGCATCAGGTGATAGGCCGCCGCTTCTGTCGCCCTCTTGTTCATTGGACCATTCGATACTTCTTGAGGAATCTCTGGGCGACCAGGTTAAGGCTGAAGGTCGCCAGCAGCAGAATGATTCCAATCCAAAACAGGGCGCGATAGTGATCGCTCCCAAACGAGACTTCGCCCATTTCGGCGGCAATCGTCGCGGTCATCGTGCGCACCGACTGGAATGGCGAGAGAGTGATGATCGCCGCGTTCCCCGTGACCATCATCACCGCCATCGTCTCGCCGATCACGCGGCCCATGCCCAGCATCACCGCCGCCACGATTCCCGGGAGCGCCGCCGGAACCGTGATGCGCCAGATCGTTTGCAGTCGGCTGGCGCCCAGGGCCAGCGAGGCTTCCTTGTACGAAAGAGGAACGGCCCGAAGGGCGTCCTCGGAAATCGAGATAATGGTGGGAATCGCCATCAGGGCCAGCAGAAGCGCACCGGTCAAAGCCGTCAGCCCGCTTTGCAGACCGAAGACCTCTTTCACCCAGGGCGCCAGGACAACCAATCCGAAGAAACCAAGGACCACCGAGGGAATGCCCGCCAGAAGCTCGATGAGCGGTTTCAGCGTCTCCCGCTCCGCTGGGGCGGCAACCTCAGACAAGTAGACCGCGCCGCAGACCCCAAACGGCACGGCGATCAGCGTGGCCAAAGCGGTCACGAGCGCCGAACCGGCCACGAGAGGGTAGATGCCGTAGGTCTGCCTGAGAAACGATACCGGGGTCCAGCGACTGCCGAGCAAGGCCGAAAACCCCGGATGCTTGAGGAAAGGAGCCGCTTCTTTGATCAGGAACGAAAAAATCAGGATGACGATCAGGATACTGGTGGACGCCGCCAGCAGCAGAGTCGCCCGAATGAAGCGGTCTTTCAGCTGCCGTCGTCTCGTCACGCCCAGGACCCGAGGCAGCTGCTCCGGGGGCCGTTCTCCGACCGCCGGACCTGGTGCAGATTGCTGAGTTGCCGTTTCCATGGGTCGGCTCTTCCCTTCCCATCGTTCCAGCGGCGACGCGATCGCCGTCGGACCTGCCGTCACTTGACGGTGACGAAACCGATCTCCTGAACGATCTTCTGTCCCGCGCCGCTCAGACAGAATTCCGCAAACTCCTTCGCCGGGCCGGACGGGTCGCCGTTGGTGTAAAAATAGAGCGCCCGGGCGATGGGGTAGGTGGCCGCTTTTACCGTTTCGTCCGACGGCGCGACCGCCGGAGACGCACTGTCTTTTTTGACCGCCAGCACTTTCACTTTGCCTTTGGCCTCGGCGGCGTATCCCAGTCCGACGTACCCAATGGCCGCCTTGTCGGACGCCACGGCCTGAACGATCGCGGAAGTGGCCGGCATCAACCGAGCCTGATTCGTGTAGTCCGCTTTGTTCAAAACGTGCTCCTGAAAGAAAACGTAGGTGCCCGAGCTCGACTCGCGGGAAAGCACAATGACGTTTTCATTCGGCCCGCCGGCCTGGCTCCAATTCGTGTAAGCGCCCGTGAAGATCTTCTTCAGTTGTTCCAGGGTCAGTGCATTGATCGGATTCTGCGGATTGACCACCACCGCGATCCCATCCCGTGCCACGACCGTCTCCACGGGCTTGCCGCCCTTGTCTACGAGGGCCTTTTTCTCTTGCCCCGCCATCTCCCGCGACGCGGCGCAGAGATCCGTCGTCCCGTTGAGCAGTGCCGCGATGCCCGTACCCGAGCCGCCTCCGGTCACGGAGACCTCGACCTCCGGATGCGCTTTCATGAACGCTTCGGCCCACGTGCTGACCAGCTGGACCATCGTGTCCGAACCCTTCACGGTCACGGTCCTTTTCGCGCCCGTCGAGGGCTCTTCACTTTTCTTGGAGCACGACAATACCCCTCCGGCGATCGCCACCAGCAATACGACCTTGGCGAGGATGCGGTTCACAGACATCGGAGCCCCTCCTGCGCAGTTTTTTCGTGGAACTGTGCTCCTGCATTCACCGTTTCAGAGTGTGCCCCCCGATTGTTAACGTATGATTAGGCGTGCGTTAGAATCGGACAAAATCCATCACATGACCGCGCTCGTTTGTGCCGCAGCTCTTCTGCACAATGAAATCGGCGGGAAGGAGAGGTGTAAACGTGTGCTGGAGGGAAAGCTCGGGGAACACCCTCCTCCGGGCAGTCGGCCACCGAACGTAGCCGCTCACCGACAGGGGTTCGATTGCTTTTTAGCCTTTTCGATTTCGCCCTCTGAAATAACCAATAACTAGCTTTCTTCCCCATAACCGTCTAACAATCCCCATCCAATCTCTCGACCGTCGTAAGCAACAAAGGCCGGAGACATCGGCCAAAAAACGGGCAAAGGAGGAACAGCATGGAGCACAAGGAAACTGAACGACGAGAAAGGGGCTTTACGTTGATCGAGCTGCTGATCGTCGTGGCGATCATCACGATTCTGGCCGCGATCGCACTGCCCAACTTTCTCGAAGCGCAGACGCGGGCCAAGGTGTCACGGACGCAGAATGACTTGAGGACGCAGGCCATGGCCCTCGAGGCCTACTTTGTGGACTGGGGCGAGTACACCCGCGACAGCGATTCCAGTCTCGACCTCGCGGACATCGGCCCGGACGCAGCCAATCCCGCTTCGCCGGTCTATGCCATGTGCGCCAACGGCGCCCGCCAGTTGACCACGCCGCTCGCCTACATGTCCAGTCTGCTCAGCGATCCCTTTGGCGGCGTGATCAAGGTGCAAGGTGGCGGAGCCCAAGGATACCGCATCGCTTCCGGCACGTGGTCCTACAGTGATCCGCCCATCAACCCCGTTGACAACCAAGACTCCCACCTGGTCTTCAAGAAGATGGGCGCGCGTGCATGCTATGCTCTCATCGGGGTTGGCCCCGATCAGGTAAGGTGCCGCATGGGCTACAAGAACTTCCCTTACATGAGCATGTATGAGGGCGGTGCCGGCACCAACGTCAACAAGGCCGGACAGCCCTATTGCTGGACGGACTATGACCCGACCAACGGCACCGTGAGCGTGGGCGACATTTATCGGTTCGGCGGCGAATGGCAAAGCGGCCGCTTCATGCGCAACGGCGCGGTTGTCGGCTCACAGACCTCCCCCGGCGCCCCCGTCTGGTAACAGGCCAACCCCAACACCCCGCTCCACCTTCCCCAGCCCTCCCCCGTCCGCGATGGGGGAGGGTATTCTCTTGGTGGAAGGTCGCCTCGATGCGGCCGGGGGAAAAGAAAGCGGTTCAGAGGGCGGGAAGTCGGATCGTGAACGTGCTGCCTTTGCCGGGCGTGCTTTGCACCGCGACCTGGCCCTTGTGGGCCTGAACGATGTGCTTGACAATGGCCAGACCGAGACCCGTTCCGCCGAGCTTGCGGCTCCGCGCCTTGTCCACGCGATAGAACCGCTCGAACAGACGGGGCAGGTGCTCTTTCTGAATCCCGCAGCCATGATCGCGCACGCTGATCAGCACCTCGCCGTTCCCGCGCGAGATTTCAACGTGGACCATGCTGCCCTGTTCACTGTACTTGATGGCATTGTCGAGAAGATTCACAATGGCCTGCTCCAGCAGTTCCGCATTCAGCCGCGCCTCCAGCAGGTCCTGGCAGGCCAGTTCAATCGCCACGTTCTTCTCCCTGGCCTTGAGCGCGCAGGATTGAATGGCCGCGCTGACGACGTCGTTGACCCGGCCGGGTTCCAGAGCGATCTCGTGCCCTTCGCCTTCCTGTTCGACTCGCGAAAGGCTGAGCAGATCCTCGATGATCGAGTTCAGGCGGTCGGCGTGTTTGGCAATGATCCCCAGAAAGCGCCGCGCCTCGTCGGGGTTGTTCATGGCCCCGTCGAGGAGCGTTTCGACAAAGCCCTTGATGGACGTGATGGGCGTTTTCAGTTCGTGAGAAACGTTGGCCACGAACTCCTGGCGGATGTTTTCCAACTGCCGCAAGCGCGTTACATCATTCAGCACGATCAACGCGCAGAGGCCGCGGTCCTGCCCGTTGCGCAGGACCGTCCCGTGCGCCTGCAGCATCCGCTCTCCGCCGACATCCAGCACGATGTGGCCTTCGACCGGTTCCGGGCTGCTCAGCGCCTTGGCAACGAACTGCTGCAGCTCGGCGTTTCGGATGACTTCCCGGATGTCTCGGCCTTGGGCCTGCGCCGGCTCCACTCCCAGCATCTCCGCGGCGGCCCGATTGATTTTCATCACGTGCTCGTCCATATCCACGGCCACGACGCCCTCGACCATGCCCGAGAGCACAATCTCCAATTCGTTGCGCTGTTGAATGATGGTGCTGATCCGTTCGTCCAGCTGGGCGGCCATCTGGTTCATCGCCTCGGCCAGCCCGCCGATTTCCTGCGAAGGATGAACCGCCAGTTTGTATCTCAGGTCCCCTTGGGCATAGCGTTCGGCGCCCCGCCGGATTCCGTCGAGAGCCGCGGTGATCCGATAGGCCACCGCCAAACTGATGGCCGCTCCGATCAGCGCGATGACCAGGCCGGCCAGCGCGATGTGGAAATAGAGCGTCTTCAGCGCCTGGTCTATGGCCGCCACGGAAATCGCGGTCCGCACAATGGCCTCGGTCGCGCCGTTGCGCACGAGAGGGATCGCCACGTACATCATGTTCTCGTTGAGCGTGTGGCTGTACCGGATGGCTCTGCCCGTTTCGCCGGCCAGCGCCTGGATGACCTCCGGTCGGTCGGCGTGGTTGTCCATTTTGGCCGGATTCTCTTCCGAGTCCCCCACCACCTGGCCGGACGGCAGGATCACCGTGACCCGCATGTCGGTCAACTTGCCGAGCTCCTTGCACAATGAATCCACCGCCGCGGGTTCGGTAAGCGTGGTTTGCTCCGAAAGGTCCTTCTTCACCAGCTCCGCTCGGGCGAGCAGCTCCGCGGCCACGTGTTCGTAGTAGAACCAACGCAGCGCCCCCGAGGCATACCACGCCACGGCCACCAGCGAGAGAATCGTGATCAGCAGGTAGGAGGGATAGAGTTGCCAGAGCAGTCGCCTTCGGCGCATGAGTCATTCCTTGAAACGATAGCCGATGCCGCGTACGGCCTGGATGTATTTGCCGGCCGGCCCGAGCTTCTTGCGCAGACCCGCGATGTGCACGTCCACCGAGCGGTCGGTGACGGGATAGGCTTCGCCGCGCACGGCCTCGACGATCTGATACCGCGTGAAGACCCACCCCGGCCGCCGGGCCAACGTGTGGAGGATTCGAAACTCGGTAAAGGTCAGCTCCACGGGTTTGCCCCTGATCAGAACCTCGTGGCGACCGGGATGAATCACCAGGTCGTGAACCTGGAGGACCGACGTCTCGTCGGCGGCTTGACTCGTCTTTCGGCGCAGGACCGCCCGGACGCGCGCGACCAGAACCCGCGGGCTGAAGGGCTTGGTGATGTAGTCGTCGGCGCCCAGCTCCAGGCCCGCCACAATGTCGGACTCCTCCCCTTTGGCGGTCAGCATCACGATCGGGATGTGCTGGGTCTTGGGATTGCTCTTGAGCGCCTTGCACACATCCAAGCCGTTCACGCCCGGAAGCATCAGGTCGAGCACCACCAGGTCGGGCAACTCGGCCGGGACCTTTTGCAGCGCCTCTTCGCCCGAGGTGACGCCCTCGGCCGAGTAACCTTCCTTGGCGAGGTTGTACCGGACGAGTTCGAGGATATCCTCTTCATCTTCGACCACGAGGATCGTTTCTTTTGGCATCGCCAACCTCCCCCACCGCCGGATTTCCATCCGGCGAAAAACTTGCTCCCTCGAGGCTTTTGCAGAACTCCCGTGGCGCAGGCTGCTAGCCTGTGAATACCGCTCAAAATGAGGAATCGTTGCTAAATCGTGGGCTTTCGCGGGCTCACAGCCCACGCCACTCTGAGTTCTGCAAAAGCCTCTCTAGTGTTATCGTTCGATTAGCGTTTGGCAAGTATCGTGTTGGGATTTCCCCTGGGGCACGCGCTTTGCCCAGGTATGCGAGGAAAAAGGCTTCAAGAACGAAAAAGGTGGATGACACCGTAGGCGACGGCGGCCACCAAGGCCGACATCGGAATGGTGAGAATCCAGACCCACACGACCCGGCTCGCCACGCCCCACCGCACCGCGGAGAGCCGCTGCACCGACCCGACCCCCACAATCGCGCCCGTGATCGTGTGGGTCGTGCTGACGGGAATGCCCAGCGCGGCGGTTCCGAACAATGAGATGGCCGCGGCCGATTCGGCACACGCGCCGCTGTACGGGCGCAGTTTCGTGATCTTCATCCCCATGGTTTTGACAATACGCCAGCCGCCCGCCATCGTCCCCAGCGCAATCGCCAGATGACAAATGAGGACGATCCAGAAGGGGAACTGCACCTTGCCGGACGCGAATGTGGCCTGCTGCGACTGCCAGATGCTCGAGTAGAGCAGCGCCGCGATGATGCCCATCGTCTTCTGGGCATCGTTTGTACCGTGCCCGAGGCTGTAGGCGGCGGCGGTCAGCAGCTGGATCAGCCGGAAGCGCTTGTCCATCTTGGCGGGGGTTTGGCGGCGGCAGGTCCACAGAACGATCAGAATGAAGAGGAATCCCAGTAGCAGGCCGATCATCGGCGCGATCACGATGAACGCCACGGTCTGCCACAGCTTCTCTTCTTTGACGACGCCGTGATATTTGCCGGCAAAGGCGATAGCGGCTCCGGCAAACCCACCCAGCAGCGCATGCGACGAGCTGGTCGGCAGCGCCACAAGCCACGTGATCAGATCCCAAATGATGGCACCTAGCAAGCCGGCGAAAATCACCTCGGGCGTCACGTAAACCGGATACACCCATTTGGCGACCGTGTTGGCGACAAAGACGCCGAAGAACCACGCCGCCGCGAAGTTCCACCAGGCGGCCCAGACCACGGCGGTGAACGGACGCAGCACCCGTGTGGACACCACCGTGGCGATCGAATTGGCCGCATCGTGGAAGCCGTTCACAAAGTCGAACGCCAGGGCAACAAACACAATCAGAGCGACGTAGGGGTGACTGAGGATGTTGGCCAGATCCTGCCAGACTCCCTGCGGCATGAAGAGTCTCCTTCGGCATCCCCGCAAACGGGGACGTGGAGATTCATACTTCCAGCCCGCACACAACGGTAGTCTGTGGAGCCGAATTGCTAGAGGAGGATTAGGCGGGTGTTTGGATTCCGTGAATTCGGATAGAGACGGCACTCACCGGGGACGTTCAAACGACGCCGGCACCCCTCACCGGCCTCGAAAGTCCGGCAATCGGACTCTTGGTGC
>Ga0315282_10005305_pt1 | contig 22021 bp, 16 predicted proteins | sample YL17G07_20_MG_FD_203693 | JGI IMG/M metagenome (GOLD analysis project Ga0315282, IMG submission 203693) | Sediment microbial communities from Yellowstone Lake, YNP, Wyoming, USA - YL17G07_20 | ecosystem: Environmental > Aquatic > Freshwater > Lake > Sediment | place: USA: Wyoming | collected... | reverse complement strand
AATGGGCTCCCAATTAAGGGCTTTGGTTTTATTGTTCAGGTAGTTGAGGGCCGCAAAGAACCAGACGTTTTTGGAAAAGAAAGGGCCGCCCAGGGTCAGGTCCAGTTCCAGGTCGGATTTGGGATAGGATCGATAATCGTCGCCCGGCTGGAGATACAGCCAATTGCGGCCCAGTTGGCCGGCTGTCGGCTGTTGGCCTGAGGGAGTACCCAGCTGGTTGTAGACAGCCAGAGAACCCTGCAGCTTGTCGGAGCCGGACTTGGTGATGACGTCGATGGCCACGCCCGAGAAATTGCCGTATTCCGCCTTACTGCCGAGAGCGATCAGGCGGACTTCCCGGACGTTATCGTAATTCACATTGATCATGGAGCCATAACCGGCACCGCGGGGGTTGGTCGTGTCCACGCCGTTCACCAGGAAGATGTTTTCCGTGGTGGCCCCCCCGTAGGCCGTGGGACTCCCCATCACGTTCTTGCCCACATCGAACATGCCCGGTGTCGAGAGCGACAGGTCATAAAACGAATCGCGGCTGGTGGGCAGTTTGTCCAGCATGGCCTGGTCGATCTTGGAGTCGATGCTCGAAGTCTTGACGTCAACCACGGGTGCCGCGCCGGTCACGGTCACTGTCTCTTCGATCGTCCCCATCGGCAGGACCAGGTTGACCGTTGCAGAACTTCCTGCTGTCACAGTGATATTTTCCTGGACGACGGTCTTGAAATTGGGCATGGAGGCCGTCAGCTTATACTCTCCGATCGGCAAACTGAGGAAAGCAAAGGCCCCTTTCGCCGTGGTGACGGCGGAGCGTTTCCCCATCATAGCTGGGCTCGTTAGCTCTACGGTCGCTCCGGGAAGTGGCTCACCTTTATCGTCGGTGACCGTGCCCGTTATCTTCCCTTCCAGGATGGACTGAGCCCGGACTCGGTCCACACCCAAAAAGAGAAGGGCCGTCGCCATCAAGCACCAGACCAGCAGATGCTTTCTGAAACCGTACATTTTTTCCCTCCTTTTTTTATTGCTTATAGAAAAAAGTTGTTTTCCCGAGGTGCGAGCCGAAATAAAGAATAAACATCTCACCCCAAAAAATCAAACGCCTTCACATCCCAGCAGTAAAATAGTTATATTTTTTTTGGTTAATGTCAAGTCCCTGAATGCGGTCTTTCTCGTCTCTCTCCTCGGCTCGTCCATTTCGTCAAAGAACCGGAGTTCACTTCTTGATCTGTTCCTTTAATTTCATAATGAGGTCGTCCAAAAATTTGACTTTTTCCGCGTCCGTGTTTCCGGTTTTGGCCTTCTCCAGATAATCAATCGCCTTTTGAAAATTGGCCTGATTGATGTAACATCTCCCGGCCATCTCGAGATAAGCGGGATCATCCGGCTTTAGACTCAGCGCTTTTTCAAAACGGACCAAGGCCTCGTCGACGCGGTTCAGCCCGAAAAGGATCAGGCCGGAGTTGTAGGCAGCGTCCGGGTTATTAGGGTCAAGCTCGATTGTCTTCTGGTAAGAGTCGAGGGCCTTTTCGAGATCCTTTTGCTGCTGATAACAGACCGCCAGCTCAAAGAAGGCTGGCGCGAACTTCGGGATCTGCTCTGTAACTTGAGTCAAGGCGTTAATGGCTTCCGCATACATTTGTTTCCTAGAGTAACTCATCCCGAGGAGGTAAAGCGCATTGGCATCCTTGGGATTCTTCTCCAGGTCGCCTTTCAACAGCGCGATGGCACCGTCATAGTCCTTCTGCTTGAATTTTTCGGCGACTTCTTTGATCGCCCCCTGCATTTCCTGCAAGCGCTTCTGTTCCTCGGCCTGAACCTGGGAAACGAGCACGACAGGTGGAATCTCAACTTTCTGTATTTTTTCCTGGGGCATTTCGAATTTCCACTCGTCCTCTTTCTCGGCGTAACCTTCCTTCTTGAAAACGACCTTGTATTTGCCATGAGGCAATCCGACGAATTTGTATTCGCCATCTTTTTTCGTTTTAGTGCTGAAGCTGCGGTTGGTTTCGGCGTCCCGGATCGAGATTTCGACTCCTTCCAGCGGATTTTTCTGTGTATCCAGGACCTTTCCATAAAGATAATACTCGCGGTACTGGCCGAACGTCGGAAGGGGCAGAATCAGTCCGATCAATAAAAATAGTGTCCAAAAGAATTGGCGGGTTCGGCAGCTCATAATTCACTCCTTCTTCGGTTTGTATGAGTTGGCCCGGCGCAAAGCTTCGTTCACCTTTTCCGGTTGATGTTCGCGGTTATAGACATCAGCCAAAAGAAAATAGCCGAAGGCTTTGAGCTCGGACGTTTCGGCGAGGGCAAGCCCTTTTTCCACCAGCGCCCTGACTTCATCGAGCGGAACCGGCTCATAGAGCAGGCCTCTGGCGAGCAGGAGGTGCCCTTCAGCCAGCTTGGGATTGAGCTTGACGACCTCCCGCATTTGCTCTAGAGAACCGCCGCGGTCGCCGAGTTTAAAAAGGACCTTACCTAAATTGAACCGGGCTTGGAATTCCCGAGGGAAGGCAGAGACTTCTTCGGCATAGGCTGTCCTGGCCTCTTCCAGCCTTCCCTGATCTTCATAAAGCAACCCTAAATTGAATTTGGCCCGGGGAGAATTCGGGTATTCATGGATGATTCCTTTCAACATTGTTTCGGCCCGGTCATATTGTTTCACCCCCACCAAACTGGCCGCCAGATTGAGGCGGTTCCGGGTTAACTTCGGTTGGATCTCCACGGCCTTTTCGAAATAAGGGAGGGCCTGGGCGTGGTTTTCTCCGTCTATATAAACCTCTCCGATAAGCATATAGGCCTGGACGTTTTTCTCATCCACAGACAGGGTCCGTTTGCAGAGGGCAACGACATCTTCTTTCTTTCCTTCCCTGAGGAGGATGTTCGCCAAACTGATGAGCGCCTGAACATTCTCTGGATCATCTTTCAAAACCGAATCAAGTTTGACTTTCGCTTCCTCATTCCTCCCCAACTCCGTATAGCAGGTTGCCAGTTGCAGCAGAGCCTGCGGGATAGCCGGGTCTTCCCGAAGGGCAGCCTCCAAGTTTTCTGCAGCCCGGGCGTACTGGTCTCTGGTGATCAATTCCCCGGCCTGCTGGACAGAGGCAAAGATCTGGAGCTTATCCTTGGGGTCGGCCAGTGCCCTCGAGCCGCCGCCGGAAGATTTTTTCGTGGAAACGGGTGCTCCGATATAGCCGAGAGCGGCCAGCCTCTCGACTGTTTCCTTGTCCAGGTTCGCGGCCTGAGGCGCAGGAGCACCCCGGCTCGTTTCGGCCATGAGCCGATCCAGCTCGTCTTTCATTTTCCGGGCCAGATCAGGATATTGTTGTAACAGATTCATATGCTCATCAGCGTCCTGAGTGAGATCATACAGCTCAGCTCTGGGCACGTCGATATATTGATAATGCGGTGTCCGCAAGGTGCGGAGAGGGCTCCACCCGAACTGAATATTGGGGGCCATAGATTCCCCGTAGGCGTAGCCTTCCACCTTTTTCTCGGGCCGGAACATCATCGGGAGAAGAGAATGGCCCTGCGGTTTGACCGGGGCTTTGACCGTGGCCAGGTCAAGAACGGTCGGAAAAACATCTACGGTTTTGGCCTGGGAGGAGACGCGCTGGCCGCGGAGCATTTCAAACGGCGTGACGACGATAAGCGGGACATGGACCACGTATTCATAAATATAATAGCCGTGCGTCTCCTCGCCGTGGCTCCCCAACCCTTCTCCGTGGTCGCCGACAAGGATGAGGACGGTGTTTTTATCCAGGCCGTTTTTCTCCAGCCAGGATACGCACCTTCCGATCTGTTCATCCATGAAGGCGATCTCACCGTCGTACAGACCGACGAGGCCCCTCTGGCCGTATTCGGATCGATAAGGCTCCGGCGGTTCATAAGGGGCATGCGGGTCATAGAGATGGATCCAGGCAAAGAACGAATTTTGTTTCTCGCCTTCGAGCCAGGCGAGCGCTGCGTCCATCACTTGGTTGCCCGGTCTTTGAATGGCCCCGAGGTCAAGGTGTTTGTATTTTCTCAGGTCAAATTGATCATCATAATATTGGAAACCCTGCTTAAGCCCCCACCGGCCATCAAGGACAAACGCGCCGATGAAAGCCCCGCACTGGTAGCCCCGCGCCGAAAGCACTTCGGCGATCGTTGTTTGTTCTTCGCTCAAGGCGGTGTTCCCGTTGACCCGGACACCGTGATACGTGGGGTACATGCCGGTCATGACCGAGCAGTGCGACGGGAGGGTCAGGGGCGAGGCTGAGGCGCATTGTTCAAACAGGACCCCCCCGCGAGCCAGGGCGTCCAGGTTTGGGGTCTTGATTTTCGGATACCCATAGCAGCCCAGATGGTCGGCCCGCGTCGTGTCCAGAGTCATCAAGATGATGTTGGGCTTTTCGACTCCGCTCTTTGCCCAGAGCTTCTCGATTTTTTCTGCAGGATCTTTTTCAGGGCGCAGAAAAATCCAAAGGCAAACGCCAATGATCAAGAGCCCCGCAGCGAGAGGTAACCATTTTCGGGTCTCCATTTTTGTTTTCATCTCAAAAGATAGAAGATATCGCGTTATAGCCTATTTTTCAAGAATGGTTTATGAACCGCCTAAAGGGTGCCAGGCTCTACATTGCTGATCTCTTGGGCTCAACACTTTGCCCGTTGGCGGATCTTCGATACTCTCATGATCACTAACTGCAGGATGATTATCATACCGCAATTGACGACCGGAATGGATAGCCCCTGGCGGAGGCTCGAGGCCTGGGCGACTTTCCCGGCCAGCCAGGGAGAGGTCATCCCGCCGCAAAGGGCGATCGTCAGGACGATGCTGAAGGCCGTCCCGGAAAACGCCGGAAATCTCTCACCGACCACGGCAAGCGTCGTCGGGAAAATGGCCGCGAACCCGAGACCGATGCCGATGGCTCCGACCGAGGCCAAAAACCCTGAAGGCGAGGACGCAAGCAGCGCCGCCGCAAAAAAGGCCAGAATGGCGCTGGCCAAGACCAGCTTCTCATTCTTAAACAGCCGCACGATCTTGCTCGAAATCAGCCGGCCGGCCACGATCGCGCCCCAATAGCCCGCCAGGACAAGCGAAGCCGCGCCCGGGGACATTTTGAAAGACTCTTGGAGATAGGTCGAAATCCAGCCTCCGATCGTGAACTCATTCCCGGATTCAAAAAAAAGGAGAAACCCGCAAAGCCAGAGAAGAGGGCTCTTGATGACCTGGTCGGCCCGGAAGAGGGGGAATCCTCGAGACTGCTTCGGCCTTGGAAAAGAAAAGAGAGAAAAGAGGATAAACGGAACAAGGCCCAGGAAGGTCGCGAACAAAAGGATATTCCGGAGCCCCACGGCCCTGAGCAAGGTCCCGATTAGGAAAGGGATGGACAGGGCGCCGAAGCCAAAAAAGATGCCCAGGAGGTTCAAGGCCGAGCTGCGTTTGTCAGGATGGATATCCGAGGTCAGAGCGTTGGTCCCGCCGTTGAGCCCGCCGCCTCCGAAGCCCAGGACAACGGCCGCCAGAAGCACTAGGGCATAGGTCGAAGCAGAAGTCAGGACAAAAAAAGAGGCGGCCACGAGGACGGAGCAAATCATCAGAAATATTTTGAAGCCAAAACGGTCAACGATCGGGCCAAATAACAGCGACATGACCAGCATCGCCAGATTCATGCAAAAGAAGAGATTCCCCGCCTCCCCTTTGCTGAACTGGATCCTGGAAAAAAGGGATGGCAGGACGGCCCCCAGAGTCGCCATAACAATGCCGAACACGAACATCCCCGCGCAGGCGGAAGACATTAACTGAGAAACCTCCGTTTCCGCGCGTTTCTCATGTTCAGCCAAGGATCATTCTCCCAGTTACAGACGTTATGTTTGCGTAGTGATCAAGGTGAGCAGTGAGCTGTGAGCACTGAGCTGTGAAGACAAAAATAACAAAGGCAAAAACAAATTGCTCTCGTCTAATTCTTCTTATCTTCTGCTCACTACTCACCGCTCACTGCTCACTTCTTTAGTGGTCGGCTGTAATAAAATTCCGTAAACGCCTGATAGACCTTGGCCATGTGCTCTTTGGGAACGCCCTGGACATTGGGCGAAACAAATGTCGGAGGCACTTTCCCCTTTTTGGCCAGGAGCGCAGCCGTCTCGGCCACGAGCGACATGGCGATGGCCACGGCGGCAACGGTCGACCCGGCGGCGACTTTCTCGATCTGGCCGACATCGACCAATGAATCCTCGGGCGGGACGCAGTTGTCTATTGCCACGTCCGCAGCGTCCGAAAGGACTTTTCCCGAAGAGTGGGACCGGTTCGCAATTTTGATATTTTGGTGGGAGGAAACGGTGATGACCTTAAGCCCCTTGTTCCTGGCCTCGAGGGCCATCTCGAGCGGTGCGGCGTTTAAGCCCCCATGCGAAAAGACGAGCAGACAGTCCTGCGGCTCCAGGGGATAGCTTTGCAGGAAGACCTTCGCGTAGCCTTCCTGTCGCTCCAGCCAGAGAAGTTCCCTCGCCCCACCCGGACCGATGACATTGAACCACATCAGCCTGGGGTCGTAGAGCGGGAAAAACCCAATAAAACTTCCATACCGCGGGAAAATATCGAGCACCGGAATAACCGAGTGGCCGCTTCCGAAAAGGTAAACCCGACCGCCGTGGGAAATGGATTCTGACATGATGGCTGCGGCTTTTCGGATTTTTTTGATTTCTTTGGTTTTGATTGCTTCCAGGATCTCCTGGATCCTGTTCAGGTATTTCGTGGCCGACATCGCATTTCCTCCTTCAAAACTGGGGGATGTTCCCAGGCTAATTTGGCGGCGCCGTAAAGACCAGCATCTTCACCGAGGCGCGAGAGTTCGATCCTGACCGTCTCGGCGGCCAGAGGCTGAGCCCATTTTCTGAACCCGGCCCTTACCGGCTCCAGAAGGATATCCCCCGCCTGAAAGAGTCCTCCTCCCAGGACGATCATCTCGGGATTGAGCAGGCTGATGAGGTTGGCGATCCCCATTGCCAGATACTGGATGGTCACCTCGATCGTCCTCCGTGCCAGGAGATCTTTCCGGCGCGCGGCTTCGATAACGGTCTGAGCGGTAACGTTCGAGTTTTTGCCGCCGACCATCCTGCGCATCAAAGAAGGCTCTCCCGATTTGAGCATCGCCATGGCTCTCCTGGCAACGGAATTTCCGGAGGCCTCGGACTCAAAACAGCCCATCTCCGCGTATTCCGGCTTATAGTCCGGGTTGAGAGCGAACCAGCCCACGGCACCGGCGATATCTTCGCTTCCGCGGCAGATGCGCCCATCGATCATTAAACCGGCTCCAATTCCGGTCCCGACAGCCAGAAAGATGATATTCTTCAAACCCTCGGCGATCCCGCGCCACTGTTCTCCAATGACATAAGCGCTGCGATCGCTCTCGAGGAGCAAGGGCAATTTTGTTTTTTCCTGGATTTTGGAGCGGAGATGATAATGTCTCCATCCGGCAATGTTGGGAGCCCAAACGACTCCGGAATCATGATAAACCACTCCGGGTACGCAAATGCCCAAGGCCGAGAGCCGTCCGCCCTCCTCGGAGGAACGAGACACGAGGTCCTGGATGAGCTCGACCGCTTGACCGGCGACCTTCTCCCCTCCCTCTTTATCGACAGGCACCTTGCGCTTGCCCGACATCGTTCCGTCCGGGGTGAAAAGGGCAGCCGAGATCTTGGTCCCTCCGATGTCGATGGCTCCGCAAAATTGCTTCTCTCCGCGTTGTTTGGACACGTCCCCCTCTCAGTCCGTGGATTTGATGGCCACGACCCAGACCTCTCGCGGCTCCAAAGTCTTTTCGATTGCAACACGTCCTTTTTCAAGAGCATAGGACACGCTCTTTCTTGTTTCTAATTCGCTGACCTCGAATTTTTTCCCGCTAATGAGAACGGCGAATTTGGCGAGGACTCTTCTCTCGCCCCGGTTGAACCCGAACAGGATCCTTGAACCCTCGCTTTCGAGGACCCGCCCCTCGACCAGGACTTCCGGGTCCGAGGAGGTGACTTCCAGCGGCCTGCTAATTTTGAGCCACTCCGCCAGGCCGGCGAAAAATTTCCCGTTGTTGGGGTTTTTGAAATGATGATAGGCCGAGCCGAGAAAGGAGCCCACGATCAAAGCCTTCCCTTTTCCATAAGATGACAGAACCGCGGCCGGTTTTCCGTTTTCGAATTCGGCCACGACTCTGGCGTCCTTGCCTTGGAGCTCAAAGCTCTCCTCAAAAAAGAGCGAATCCAGCTTGTCGCCGGGTCTTAGAAGAGGAAGAAAATCCTTGGCAGACTTGATCTTGATCGTCCCGGTCTTGGGGATGGGCATGAGCTCGGCTTCCCGGCAGCCGAAGACATCGTGGAGACCTCCCCCCGGCACCACGGCCGCGGAAAAGCCCCGTTCGTCGATCCAACCGCAGCGGGCTTCAGACACCAGTGTCCCTCCCCCCCGGACGTAAGCGGCCAACTTCTCGAGGTGGGTCCGTGACATCATCACGGGATAGGGGACAATGAGGAGCTTGTACCGGCTCCACCGACCCGGCTCGAGGTCCCGGGCATGGAGAAAGTCCACAGGAATATTCCTTTCATAAAATGCCCTGTGAATTCCCTGCAGCGATTCGCTCAGGTTGTTGACACCGACCGTCTGCCCCTCTCCGGTAAAGGTCTGCTGACCTCCGACCATGTGGCCAAGTGGATCATAGACGATGGCAATCTCTGCCTTGGGCGGGAGGCTCCTGAGGAGAAGGTCTTTGTTTTCACTGACGACCCGGCATCGGCTTTCATTTTTAAATCTTGAGCCAATTTATCGGAGATGTATTCTTCCCAGTCAATGTAATCGGTGTAGGTCAGAATCGTTCCGTAGCGGGGCGGCTCGACCTCATCCCAGGCTGCGAACGTCCGGTACCAGGCTTTGTTCAGGTTCTCGAGGGTCTGGTATTTCTGCCTCAGCCAATCGCGAAATCGGGCCATGCTCGTGGGACAGTAACAGAATTGGATGTATTCAGGATTCCCCAAATAATAGATCTCCGCCCAGTTGATGATGTGAGGCTCGCTCCAGAGGTCCCAGCCATAAAACGCCGGCTTTGTCTTGACGGCCTTGGCCGCTTCGGCGAAAAACCTCAGGACCCGCTCCCGGACGCCGGGGTGATCGAAACAGAATCCGGGGGCGGCCTGCGACTCAACTTTGAGACTGTTGCTGCAGACAAATTTAGAATCGGGAAACCTCTTCCCCACCCAATCCGGAGCTGAATCAACATAAACTTGGACGATGACCTTGAGCCCGACTTTCTCGGCCAGATCGCAGATCGTCTGAAGGGCCCGGAAGTCGTATTTCCCCTCCTCTTTCTCGCAGGCCGTCCACTCCACCCAGCTCCGGACCGTGTTGAAGCCAAGGCCTTTGATTTGCTCGAGATCTTTTTTCCAGACGGCCGGCGACTCGGGAGTCACAGACTCGAGCATCGGGGCCCGGGCCTTGCCGCCGGCATACCAGACAGAGACCGGAAAAAAGCCGTGCGTCTTATCCGCGGCCAAGACGCACGCGGCGAGGAACGCCAGGTGAGCTATCATTCCCATAAGAATGTGAGCGCTTCTTTTTCTTAAGATAGCCGACATGGGCCTGCTCCTTTCGCTAACGAATAGGCTTTCGCTTTCTTTGGAAGGCCGCGCCGACGACCTCGAGAAGTTCGGCTTTCCCACGCCAATAATCCTGGCTCAGCTCCCAGATGATGATCCCGGCCGCCTGCTTTTCTTTGACATATTGGCATTTGCGCAGGACCGATCGAACGTCGTCATAGGAGACAATCTCGCTCATGTCTGGGTTTTGGACGTAGGGGACCTGGGCACAACGGTCCCAAATATACCGCCAGCCGTACGACCTCAGCGTCATGACTTCCCGGTAGCTGCTCTCATCGCTCGTCTTAAAGGGCATGTAGAGTCCGGGGCAATCAAAGGAGTGTCCATAGAACGGGACTCCGAGGAGCAATTTTTCGTTCGGAATCTGACGGCTTCGGGCATAAAGATAAGTGTCGTTAACGGAACCATCGAGGTCATTATCACAGCTATAGAGGGGCGAGTTGTGGCCGGAGTGGTCCGTCCATGGGCCATGGAAGTCATAAGTCATAAAGCCGATGAAATCAAAGTCTGTCATTAACTCTTCGTAGTTGATCCATTTCCCATAGAAATCATTGGAGGGCGCGGCCATAGAAAGCAGCATCGGCGGCGTCTGGGATTTGAGAGCCGCGGAAAGCTCTTTTATGAAGAGGACGAAGTTCGCCTGTTCCTGAGGGCTGGAGACAAATTCCCAGTCGATGTCGACTCCGTCGTAGTGATGGTTCAGGCAGAACTCCACCACCTCGCCGATGAAGCGGGTTCGCGTCTCCGCAGTCGCTGCCATCCCCGGAAACCCCTCGCAATTCCCCCATCCGCCTATGCTCATAAGGACCTTGACGCCGTCGGCGTGAGCGGTCGCGACAAGCTCCGGATAAACGAACTCCGGGTCAACAACGAGACGTCCATCAGAATCAGGTTTGGTGAACGCCTCCGCGATATGGGTTAAAAAACGATAATCGATTTTGGTGTGATCAAACTCCGCTTTTTTCCATGAGGCGTAGTACCCCATGACGACTTTATCGAGCCGGACGCCGGGCGGCACAGATTGGATCCTGGGGTCATTCTTGACGGTTTGGCACCGCCCATCGGCCAGGACAAAAAAAAACGCTAAGCCAATGACGAGCATCGTCCTTGAGGGATTGTTCATCTTATCTCTCTTAGAAGGTTGTGCCTTTCCCGGAATTGTATAACCTTTTGGGGCATTTTTTCAACGGAGAAAAGCGCCGGAAATTATTTGTTTTTATCCGCCCAAGAAAACTCCTATAATAGTCGCGACAGAGGCGAAAGAGAGGCCGTCGAACAATGGAAGTCATCATCAAAGACAATTATGATCAGATCTGCGAAGAAGCGGTCCGGCTGATTCACCAGAAGTGGCAGGTCAAGAACGGCCTGGTCCTGGGCCTGGCCACCGGCAGGTCTCCCCTGGGAGTTTACGCGCGGCTCATTGAGCTGAATCAGAGGGGCCTGATGGATTTTTCCCGCGTCACGACCTTTAACCTCGACGAATACATCGGCCTCGCCGAGGACCATCCCCAGAGCTTTTCCGCCTACATGGAGAAAAACTTCTTCCGGCACATCAATATCAACCGGGAGAATATTCACCGGCTCAGCGGTACGCCAGATGATATCGAGCGCCATTGCCGGGATTATGAAGAAAAGATCAAGACGGCCGGAGGGATCGACATCCAAATCCTGGGAATCGGCCGGAACGGCCACATCGGCTTCAATGAGCCGGGCTCGTCCCTGGCTTCCCGGACAAGAGTCAAAACGCTGACCAAGAGCACGATCGAGGCCAACGCCCCTGGTTTTAAGAACAAGGACGAGGTCCCCCGCTATTGCCTGACGATGGGCATCGGAACGATCCTGGACTCAGGCATGCTCATCTTGCTCGCTTCGGGCCTTGAAAAAAACGAGGCGATCGCCAAGACCGTGGAAGGACCAGTGACAGCCTCTGTCCCCGGGTCCGCCCTGCAACTCCACCGAACGGCCAAGGTTATTATCGACCATCATGCCGCCAGCCGGCTCCAACGAAAAGACTATTATCTCTGGGTGTACGAGCACCGGGATAAAATCACAGATTTTCTAAAGAAAAGATAGGATCCGGTTTCCGCTTATTTTTTGCCGGCAGCCGCGGCCTCGACAAGTTTCCGGACCGCCGGGATGATGACGAGATCAACCTCGTACTCCGGTTTTTCAGGACCTTCGAGAAGGGCCAGGTTTTCTTCTCTCCAGCCAGGGGGCACATCAAGGTTATTCACCAGGTAGTCGAGCGCCTTGAGCCCCGATTCGGCGGCGATCTTCAGACGTTCGGAAAGCGGAATGATTTCCTTGAGGAGATAGGATCCGTCGAGGATCGGTCTGAGCAAAGCCTCATTGTTGCGCCAGCGGACCAGCTTCTCGATGACTTTTTCCCGGTTAACGCCGTAAGAAGGGCCGTCGGCGAGGAATCCCTCGAGCAATGCCTGAAATTCCCTGGCCTCAGTGCTTTCCGGCCTGGCCGCATCCACCAGCCGGTTCAAGGGAGTTAACTGGGTGTACTCACGCACGTCGGGCCTCAAGTAGAGGTGGAGCGGCTCGACAATGTCAGCCAGAGCACGAAGCGGAGCGAGGGGATGAAGGCCAGCCAGGCGCCGGAGCATGGCCTTGCAATTGCCGCCGTCCGAGATGCCGAATAAATTCACCAGGCGACCGGTGACATCCAGCCGGCGGTACATATCGTTAACGTCTTTGGTTGCTTGAGGAGACCAGAAACGCTCGGCGATCGCCGCCAGCCGGGGCCAGATTCGCGAGTCGATCGTTTCCGGATTGACGAATTCTCCCCACATGCAGGCCTCGCCTCCCAGCACCCTGGCTTTCTGCTCGTTGCTGAGGTCAGCCGTCTCCTCTTCCAGCGGGTCGACACCATAATGTTCCGATGCCGGGAGCATATGGTCAAGATAGTAGCCCGCGGAGAGGATGCCCATGTATCCTTGGCGGGCCGCATCGGCCAGCGACTTCTGGCCCCGCCAGGATTGGATGACGATGTCTTTCGGCAGGTCGGGATGGAAGATCTCATCCCATCCGACCATCTTCTTTCCGTGCTTTTTGATGATAGCCAGGATCTTGTTGTTGAAATAGGCCTGGAGGTCGTCGTTGCTTTTCAATCCGTTGGCCGTTTTGAAAGCGGCGATGGCCGGGTTGTTGTCCCACTGCTTCCCGGTGACTTCATCACCCCCGATATGAAAATATTCGTCGGGAAAGAGCCGGGCCATTTCGCCGATAAACTTGTCGAGGAACTTATAGACTTCCCTGCGGGTAGGGTCCATGGTGGGATCGAAGACACCCCAATGGCGCTCGATCGCATAGGGCCCAGGAGCGCAAGCGATTTCCGGATACCCAACGAACCAAGCCGTTGAGTGCCCCGGCATATCGAATTCGGGGATCACCCGGACGCCCAGGTTTCGAGCGTGCTCGATCACTTCGCGGATCTCGGCTTGGGTGTAATAATTTCCATCCGAGCCCAATTCCTGGAGCTTGGGGAAGACCTTGCTCTCGACACGGAACCCCTGATCCTCAGAAAGATGCCAATGCAATACGTTGAGTTTGACCGCAGCCATGGCTTCTAGGTTGCGCATGATGACGTCGACCGGCTCCCAGTGGCGGCAGACATCGATCATCAGACCACGCCAGGGGAATCGAGGGGCATCCTGGATCTGAAGGACCGGCATAAAGAAACTGTCTGCATCCAGGGAAACGAGTTGGAGGAAGGTCTCGGCCCCACGCAGAATTCCGACCGGAGTCCCGGCGCGCAGAACCGCCTTCTGGGACGTGATTTCCAGGAAGTATGATTCATCTTCTCCGACCGTTTGGATTTTCTGGCCAGGTCCGACGCAGCGGATTTCGAAGATGGACTTAGCGGGATCTTCTTCGAGCGTTAAGGGGAGCGGAATTCCGGTCAGGAGCGTCAGCCGTTTGATGAGTCGGTCAGCGGCTCTCAGAAGCCGCGGCTCTTGATAGCCGCTCAGGCTCACCCGAAAAGAAGAGTCAATCTTCAATTTGCCCGGGCCGAAGACAATCTTGGCCGGAAGGGGCATCAGGTTGACGGCGGGATTTTGAGCCGCCGGAATCTGGCCGGCCCAAGCCGATTGGCCCTGAAGCGCAAAACCAAAAGATACGACGATCCAAAAGCTGAGTTTTCTGGGGAGGGTCAAGGTTCTCTCCTATAAGGACCGCTTTTTGGAGAAGCTTAACCCAAACCGGCGACTCAATCAAGAGAATGGCGCACCCAGGCTTGGACTTCTTATTGAACTAAGATTTCAGAATTTCTTCTATCTCACGGCGGGCCTTCGCTATGACTTCCCTGATTCGACGGAGCCTCTCGACATCGGCTCGCCGGACTCTGTGGCCGAACAAGCGGCCTAGCTCACCCCAATCGTGCAAAATATCCTGTAGCTCCGTCCCTTTTTCTTGCTCATGGCGAAAAAAAGGATTACGGCATTCTTCTCCCGCGGCAATTCCCGGGGGCTCAAATTGGCTCCGATCGGCGGCTAAGAACATAGGGATTGGAGCCGTTGCGGTTCTGTTCTTTTGCAGCTCCGTCTGCTCACTGTTCACGGCTCACCCGTTGGCTTTTTGCCTTTGAATATTTTCCGAGACAATGAAATAATGAAAGAGAAAGGAGGCTTTCATGCTGGCAAAGCGGCGACTCGGGCAATCGGACCTGATCGTCTCGGCTCTGGGCTTGGGCTGTTGGCAGTTCAGCCGCGGCCAAGGTTTGGGCGGGAAATATTGGGCATTTCTCCCGGACGCGGAGATTCGAGAGATCGTCCGCATTTGCCTGGATGGCGGAATCAACTGGTTTGACACGGCCGAATCTTACGGCAAGGGCGAATCCGAGAGATCTCTGGCCCGGGCCTTAAGATCTCAAAAAAAATCTCCTGGCGATGTCATAATCGCTACTAAATGGCAGCCCTTGTTTAGAACGGCGGGTTCCATCCTGGAAACCGTCGACACCCGGCTCGCGAACCTCGACGGGTTTCCCATCGACCTCTACCAAATCCACAACCCCCTCTCGTTTTCTTCGATCAAGGCTCAGATGAGGGGGATGGCCAGGCTTGTCCGGGACAAGAAGATACGGTCTATTGGGGTCAGCAACTTCTCGGCCCAACAAATGAGAAAAGCGCATACCGAGCTTTCCGCATTCGGGCTTAGGTTGGCCACTAACCAGGTGCGCTTCAGCCTCCTCGATCGTGGGATTGAAACCAACGGCGTCCTGGACACAGCCAAAGAGCTTGGAGTTTCTATCATCTCCTATTCTCCCCTGGCTCAGGGGTTGCTCTCGGGAAAATTCCACGAGAATCCGGGCCTCATCAGAAAGCGTTCGGGCTACCGAAAATACATGCGGGCCTTCAAGCCCAGGGGACTCGAGAAGAGCCGCCCCGTCATCCAGGCGCTCCGAGAACTGGCCCAAAAATACCAGGTGACTCCGGCTCAAATCGCTCTCAACTGGCTGGTCAATTTCCACGGGGAAATCGTTGTGGCCATCCCGGGAGCAACGAGCGCGGCGCAGGCTCAGGAAAATATCGGCACGTTGACGTTTTCGCTCAACCGGGAAGAATTGGGCCATCTGGATAAAGTATCATCGCGCTTCAAAGAAAACTGAGGGACGTTCCCCAGGGGGACATCCCTTCATGCTTCAAAATTCGCTTTCGTTACAATTCGTGCAGCTAAAAGTTCAGTCTTGATCCTCAAGGAGATTCGATTGATGTCTGGCGTCTTGCTCTCCGCAAGATATTTTTGGCAAGGTTCGGGAAGATCAAGAGGTGGGGAAGTTTCATCGAATACCAGTAGAGCCTTCCCGAGAGCCCTTTGGGAAGAAAATAAGCCGTCTGGATAAATGTCCGGCCCTGGATAGAGAATTCCAGCCAGGCGCTGCCGGGAAGCCTCATCTGGCTCAAGAGGAGCAGCCGTTTGTTCTCCTTGACGTCCTGAACTTTCCAAAAATCCAGACTGTCCCCGATGCGGAGCCCCTGAGGGTCCCGCCGTCCCCGATTCAGGCCCGGACCCCCGGCGAGCTTGTCCAGGAATCCTCGCAGCCTCCAGAGCCAGTTGTACCGGAACCAACCTTGGTCCCCGCCGAGCGAACTGAAGGATTCAAAAACCTTCTCACTCGGCACGTCTCCGAGATCGTATCTGTGCCTGTCCGTGTAGACCGCTTCGGCAGTTTTTTCTGGCCCTTGAATATCGCAGGCTTTCCCGGCGGAACTGTCGCACCAGCGGCTTAAGACTTGATTTCGGGTGATCTCCCCGATGGCTCCGATTACGGCCTTCCTGTAGGGAATCGGCCTGATCCCGGAGAAATACTCTCGGGCTTTATCATTTTCAACGAGTGTTTCTGATTTCAAGCCATCTACGAGGGCTCGGGCAATGCTGTAAGGAACAGGGCTTAGGATGAGCAGCCAGTAAGAGGAGAGCCTGGGAGTGAAGAAAGGAAAGGTTATCACGCGCCTCTTCAATCCCATCACCTCGGCCGCTTCAAGGATCATCTCCCGAAAGCTTTTTGGCTCTCCCCCGATATCGATGATCAAGTTCCCGCCGGCGTTCAAGGTCAAGGCGTTGCCAAGATAGTCGAGGACATCGGAAATGGCCACGGGCTGGGTCCGATTCATGACCCACTTGGGTGTCACCATGATCGGTATCTTCTGGACAAGATTCCGGATGATTTCAAAACTCGCGCTTCCCGAGCCCACGATAACCCCGGCCCTGAACCAAAGCGTCTGGATCGACTCGGGTCGGGCACTGAGCAACTCCCCGGTCTCGATCCGGCTCAGGAGATGCTCGCTGGCCGTCTGTTTGGTCCCCAGTCCACCGAGGTATATGATCCTCTTGACCCCCGCCTCAACACAGGCGTCCCTAAAATTCAGAGCGCTCGTTCGTTCGAGCTCGGGAAAATCTCTCCCGGCTCCCATGGAATGGATGAGATAATAAGCTGCCTCAATTCCTCTGACGGCTGCCCTGAGAGAAGGAGCATCGAACGTGCTCCCCTCAATGACTTCAATATCTTCGCGAGCTCCCGTTTGGACCTTCAGCGTATTCCTGACGAGAAGACGAAGCCGGACGCCCGGATCAGAGGCGAGCCTCTCTTGAAGACGCCTGCCCACATAACCTGTCGCTCCGGTCAAAAGGACATTCATCCGTGTTTCTCTAAGTCTATTATATTCGAAAAATGCGCCTCTTGGGCGGAGTTAACGTATTGAATGTTTGGCCAATTTGTCATAAGGTATTTTGTCAGAGGTTTGAAAGACGGTCAGGAGAGAAAAACAGGCCATGGCTGAAGACAACATCATCCTCGGACCTACTTTTGAGGAAATGCTTCACCCCGAGACGATCCCCGTCGCAATTAGGCGCAGCGCCCAGGAGATGAAAGACAGGGATCCCCTCGATCCGGTCAACCTTTTCAATATTAGCTGGCGCGATGGAAAGAACCGGATCTATTATGAAGTCTTGCCCAAAGAGCTGACGGGAGTCGAGCCTCCTATTGTTGTCATCTATGCGAAGGATTTTCCTACCGGTAGCCACAAGGTCGGAGCCACCTATTCTGTCTTGATCGAACAGGAGTTGATGGGAGGAGTCGACCCCTCCCGGCACACAATGGTCTGGCCGTCCACCGGCAACTATGGCATCGGGGGAGCCTATGTCGGCTGCCGGATGAAGTTCGACAGCATCGTCATTCTTCCCGAGGACATGAGCCGGGAACGCTTTGAGCTCATCCACGGCTATGGCGCCAGGACGATCGCAACCCCGGGCAGCGAAAGCAACGTTAAAGAAATATATGATAAATGCAAGGAGCTCAAATCCGCCGACCCGGAGAGGATTCGGGTTCTCAACCAGTTCGAGGTCATGGGCAACTACCGTTTTCATTTCTACGTTACCGGGAATACCGTTGTTGAACTGGCCGGTGAGCTCGAGGCACTGGGGATTGGGGACGGGAAGATCGCTGCCTTCGTCTCGGCCATGGGTTCGGCGGGAACAATCGCCGCCGGCGACCGGCTGAAGCAGGTTTGGCCCGGCCACCGGATCGTCGGGGTCGAGCCTGTCCAGTGTCCCACCTTATTCCTGAACGGCTACGGCAGCCACGACATCCAGGGAATCGGCGACAAGCACGTCACCTGGATCCACCATGTAGGAAATATGGACGCGTTGGTGTGTATTGACGATCTCCAATGCAAAAAGGGTCTGCAGCTTCTCACTGAAGCAGCCGGATGGAAGGTGATGGTCGACCGGTTCGGAATTCCTGAGCCCGAAGTCAGCCAGCTCTCTCGGATCTTCGGGATTTCGGGTGTCTGCAACGTCTTGGCGGCTATCAAGACAGCGAAGTTCTACCGGTTCGGGAAGCACGATGTCATCGTCACGGTCTTAACCGACGCCATCGATCGTTATCATTCGGTGATGGAAAAATTGACCGCCGAGGCGGGAGCGATGGATGAGCGCGAGGCGGAATCACGCCTCCGTGGTATTTTTCACGGCCAGGGCTTGGACTGGATCCAGGAGGGGACGGCGGAGGCCCGGGCTCGCTGGCATAACCTCAAATATTTCACCTGGGTTGAACAGCAGGGCAAGACAGTGGCCGAGCTCGACGCCCAGCGCGACCCCGGGTACTGGGATGCCGAACAGGAAAAGATCGCTGACGTCGACCGGCTGATCGAAAGAGCCAGAGAAAAATAAAAGGGCCAGCCAGGCCGAGCTCTTCGAGACTTTTTCGATTGCCCTCGTGGTCGGCGGCTCAATCGTCATCCCTCATCTTCGAAGGGCCGTCGGCTTATCCAAGCGCCTTGGCCGCTTTCGCATAATACTCGTTGACAAATTTTTCCTGGACGCTGAACGACCAGTGGATGTCGCGGATGAAATCAGCCGCCTCCTGCTTTTTGCCCTGTTTGATGAGATCGATCAGAGCCTGGTGCTCACCGATCGACGTCTCTTCCCATTCCCTGACATACCCTTTTTGCCTCGGAAAATCGTAGAGCCTTTTTTTAAGGGTGTTGACGATCCTGATCAGACTCTCGTTGTCGCACAGGTTCAAGAAGGTATTGTGCAGGTTCAGGTTTTCCTCATAATAGAGATCGAAATTGTCGTTCCCGATCGCCTTTTTCATGCCGTCATTCATTTTTTGCATGTACTCGATGTGGGTCTCACGGATCTTCCCAAAAGCCAAGAGGAGAGCCGTGCTCTCCAGAGCCCCGATGATCTGGTAATAATTTTTGATGTCTTTTATGGTCAGGGTGTTTACGATGACTTTCCGGCGTGGAAGGATGGTGACGAAGCCTTCCATCTCAAGCTGGAGAAGGGCGTCGCGCAGCGGCGTCCGGCTCACGCCCAGTTTTGTGGAAGTCTCTTCCAGGTCGATCGCGGAGCCGGGAAGAATGTCCCCTTTTCGCATCTGCTCTCGAAGGTATTCATAGACCTGCTCTTTTAGGGACTTGATATTCAGCAGGGGCTTATTCTCCACGGCCAGGGGACCTCGCTCGGGTATTGGCTCTGAGCAAAGAATAGTCAATCTGAGGCGGCAAGTCAACTGGGGGAGGTTCCCCAGTTTGACAGCCCCCCGGGGCGATGATAAGCTAGCAACCTGCCTCTTTCATCATCCTGCACTTCAGGAATCGGTCATGAAAAGGAGCGCCTTATGAAAAAAAACCACCTTTTCCCCAGAATCCTCGGAATCGGGTTTAGCCTAATCCTCTTTCTGGCTTTTTCTCTCTCGTCGCTTGCCCAGAAAACCCCCAAACTAAAAATCTACATCTCGGCCGACATGGAAGGCATCAGCGGGATCGTCCACGCCGACCAAACTTCCTCCGAGAGCCGTGAGTACGCCGAGGCGCGGAAATGGATGGCCGACGATGTCAATGCCGCCGTCGGAGGCGCCTTCCTGGCAGGGGCAACGGAAGTGGTGGTCAACGACGCCCACGGAAGCCAGCGCAATATCGATCCCGCCGACATCGACTCCAGGGCCATCCTCATCTCCGGCTCACCCAAGCCTTTCGGCATGATGCAGGGAATCGACAGCTCCTACAACGCCGTCATTTTGATCGGCTACCACGCCCGGGCCGGCACGCAGGATGCAATCCTGGATCACACGATCTCGGGGAGCGTTGTCCGGGCCGTCCGGATCAACGAGGCCGAGCTTCCCGAACTCGGGCTCAACGCGGCCCTGGCAGGTTTCTACGGTGTGCCGGTTGTCCTCATCAGTGGCGATGTGGCCGTCTGTCAGCAGGCCAAAGATGTCCTGGGAAACGAGCTCGTCACCGTTCCGGTCAAAGACGCCATCGGCCGAACCGCGGCCCGGCTCGTCCCCCTGGCCGAAGCCCATCGCACGATCAAGAACCGGGTGGCAGAGGCGCTCAAGAAACTGGGCCAATTCAAGCCATTCCGCCTCAACCCGCCCTGCCGCTTCGAGCTCGAATTGTTCAACTCCGCCCAGGCAGACCTGGCCGCCATGATCCCGACCGTCAAGCGGCTGAACCCGCGCGCCGTCTCGTTCACCGCGGACGACTATGCCCAGGGATTCCGGCTCCTCCGGGCTCTCATTACTATGGCTTCGCGCTGAGCAGACACTAACCGAGTTGGCTGGCAAGTTTGTCGTAAGCCTGCCAGATCTCGTAAGGGATGTGCCGTCCGAACTGCTTGAGGAAATTTTTGATTTCCTTGAGCTCGTCCGGCCATTCCTTGGGGTTGATTTCAAACAATTTTCTGAGGTTCTCCCGGGGGATTTCCAGGCCGTTCGTATCAAAATCCTTGAGGTCCGGGATGAGCCCCAGAGGTGTCTCCTTGGCGCCGACACGGCCATTGACGCGGTCGATGATCCACTTCAGGATCCGGATGTTTTCGCCGAAACCAGGCCAGAGGAATTCGCCGCGCTCATTGATCCTAAACGCGTTCATCGAGTAGATTCGCGGCGGATGGCTCAACAACCGGCCGATGTTGATCCAGTGCTTGAAATAGTCGCCCATGTTGTAGCCGCAGAAGGGAATCATGGCCATGGGATCTCGCCGCAAGACGCCGACCTTTCCGGCGGCGGCCGCTGTCGTCTCCGATCCCTGGCGTGCCCCCAGAAAAACGCCGTGCTCCCAGTTGAAGCCCTCGACGATAAGCGGGATGAGCTTCGAGCGTCGGCCCCCCAGAATGATGGCAGAGATGGGAACTCCCAGGGGGTCATCGTAGCAGCTGGAGAGTGTGGGACAGTTATAAAGTGAAACCGTGAAGCGAGAATTCGGATGAGCGGCTTTTGTCTTTTTGGATGGGTCCCAGGGTTGCCCTTGCCAATCGACCAAATGCTTGGGGATCGGGCCATCCAACCCCTCCCACCAGGGCTCGTTGCTGTCGAGGTCGAGGGCCACGTTAGTGAAGATCGTCGGATAATACTCGGAGGCCCTGAGCGTCCGAATCATGTTGGGGTTCGTCTTCATCGAGGTTCCGGGAGCGACCCCAAAAAAACCAGCTTCCGGGTTGATTCCATAGAGCCGGCCGTCGGGGCCGATGTTGAGCCAGGCGATGTCGTCGCCGATCGTCCAGACGCGGTATTCGGGCAGGGCGGACTGCAGCATGGCCAAGTTGGTCTTCCCGCAGGCAGAAGGCATGGCCGCCGTCACGTAAGTGACCTGACCGTGCATGTCTTCGATCCCCATGATGACCATATGCTCGGCCAGCCAGCCGTATTTCATTCCCAGGTGGGAGGCAATCCGAAGCGAGAAACACTTTTTCCCGAGCAGGGCGTTCCCGCCGTAACCGGAACCGATGCTCCAGACGAGATCGTCCTCGGGAAAATGCATGATATAACGTTTGTCCGGGTCGAAGTCGCCGACGCTGTGCAGTCCTTTGACGAAATTCTCGCCACTTCCGATCTTATCGACAATGGACTTGCCCATTCGGGTCATGACTCTCATGCTGATCGCGACGTAGGAAACATCCGTCAATTGGACGCATGCCTTGGCGTAGGGCGAGTCCGGACGGCCCATCATGTAGGGCAGAACATACATCGTCTTGCCCCGCATGGCTCCCTTGGAGAGCTTTGTCAGGAGTTCTTTGGCCTTTTTGGGGTGCATCCAGTTGTTGTTCGGACCGGTGTCCTCCTTGTCGGGGAAACAGACAAAGGTCAGGCGTTCCGTGCGGGCGACGTCGGTGGGGTGACTGCGATGAAGATAAGATTTGGGCCAGGTTTTCTGGTTAAGCTCGCGGAAGATATCGTTGGTCCCGATCCGCTCCTCGCTCGTTCCCATTTCGATGAGACGGCGGGCCTCCCCCTCCGATCCGTCGCACCAGTAGATGTGCTTAGGCTCGAACAGCCGGGCCTGTTCTTCGACCCATTTTTCAAGCGGTGTGGGCATGTTTCAATCCTTCAGGGATTTTCTATTTTCTCAACAAACAGGAATAAAATCAATTTCCGGAGCATTCTTGCTTGGCA
>Ga0315282_10005304_pt1 | contig 22023 bp, 29 predicted proteins | sample YL17G07_20_MG_FD_203693 | JGI IMG/M metagenome (GOLD analysis project Ga0315282, IMG submission 203693) | Sediment microbial communities from Yellowstone Lake, YNP, Wyoming, USA - YL17G07_20 | ecosystem: Environmental > Aquatic > Freshwater > Lake > Sediment | place: USA: Wyoming | collected... | reverse complement strand
ACCGTCGTGAACGCGCCGAAGAAGAAGTGGACAATGGCTGGACGCCCAGACAAGGCTGGAAAGAGAATTCAGCTAGAAATCGGTCTCTTTGACTGCCCAAAGTGCAAGAAGGCGTTCCGAGAAGTCCTAAGTAAGAAGAAGATTTAGACGCCCAAGAACGCTGGCAACCTTCAGGCTTACCCCCTCCTTCCCCTATTTTTTACGTTCTAAAGCGCTAAGTTTTAAAGGACAATCGCATTATTCAACAAGAACGTTTCATCCCAAAAGAAGGCAATACATTGGCAGTTGCAACGCTCAAGCGATTGTGGAAAAACGAGTATTTCCAGACAGTGATATCTGTTGCCTTAGTGGTCATAATAGTGTTTGGATTCTGGTTTGGCGTACAGGCGGCATTGAGCACGCCTTATCCGGCGCTTGCTGTGGCTTCTGGAAGCATGTTGCCAACACTGAACGTGGGCGACCTTATAATAGTCCAGGGAACGCCGCCGCAACAGATTAACGCGCAGTACATGACAGGAGACATAATCGTCTTCAAAGATCCCTACAACACAGAGGAGTTGATAGTTCACAGAGCCGTCAGGAAGGAACTCAGAGACGGCGTCTACTGGTTTTACACGCATGGAGACAACAACCCGTCTGGGGAAGAAACGTTTTCCCAAGACTACTATGTTGGCAAGGTAGTGGGAAGAATTCCATACGTAGGCAACTTTTCCCTGTTCACCCATTCAATGGGAAATTCCTACCTGCTGATTGTTCTAATAATCATCATAGCTGTTATTATCTTGATGTTTCCCTTCACAAGCGGAGATGAAAACAAACCGAATCAGGAAAGAAAACTGTTTGGAAAAATAACCCTCAGAATGATTTACGTGCTAGTTCTGAACCTTCTCCTCATAAGCATTGCAGTTTTCAGTTTGATAGGTGCTTTGACGTTCTGGCAAGAGGGCGCCCAACCACCCGAAAATGTGACTATTCGCGGCATGTACACTGACATACAATTCCATGAAGGTTTCAACAAGCAGAGCCACAACAATATTACAGGGATTCTCCTCTCTCAGGGTTTCTTAACCTACACGATCAATTGCGTTGCAAGTGACGGCATACATGAGGCCACGCGTCTAGGCATTACGACATTTTCATGGGCTCAAGCCGCAATCGTCGTTCTCCTCGTTTTTGACGTCTGGGAACTGGTGAGATTCATAAGGAAAAGGAAGAGAGACGCAGGCCAGAATGAGAGCTTAAAGTCTATATGAACAGACAAGCTATTCTAGAGCATGGGTCTCCGATCGTCTGGACCGCGCTTGGCAAGATTTCTGAAGATCTGTGTAAGGAAGTTCTTGCGAGTCCTTGTTCTCGCTACGGTGATCATCTTTGGTGTGTGGCTGGTTTTGAGGGCAGAATTGAACACAGAAGAACCTGTCATTCCAGTGCGCAATGCGGACATGTGTACTGCACAGACTCGGTGCAACGGCTTCTGGGATGTTTTTCAGCCTACATTACACGTAGGTGATTTGGTGTTAGTTCAAGAAGTCAACGTGACCGCTGTCAGAACCGCTTATCCTGACAGTGATGCCTGATCTTTCACGCCGCCGACCAGAGTCTTCAAGGGAGTGAACTCATCATTAGTAGGGTCGTCGAGAAAGAAGAACAGAATGGCATAACCTATTTTAGAACAAAGGCTGACGGAGAAGGAATGCATAAGTGGCCTGAGAGACCTGACGTATTTGAATGTGGTCAATGGTACGGTGGTCAAGGAAAATACACGATGAACGACATGGTTTCAGAAAAGCTGCTTGTGGGTAAGGTTGTCTATCGAATCCCTTGGGTTGGGCATCTCGCGATTCTCATAGGCGGCTCCGCAGTGCTCGTAGTAATCGCTCTCGTTGTCTTGTGGCTGATTGTCGAGCTTGCTGTTTCAAGAGCAGTAAGGGAAAAAGCAGAAGCTAGACGGCAGTAAGACTCCGAAAAGTCTTCCAAAACCTAAGGCTTTATAAAGGGTATTTAAACACTCCACTACTAAGAAGTGGTGTTTCATGCCGAAGAGCAAGGCCATAATCAAGATTGAAAACGTGGTTGCTTCTGCGACTTTAAATCAGAAGGTTGACTTGAACGCTGTTGTGAGAGGTTATCCAGGCGTGGAGTATCGGCCTGAGCAGTTTCCAGGCTTGGTGTTCAGGCTTAAGAGGCCAAAGACGGCGACTTTGATTTTCAGTTCTGGAAAGATGGTTTGCACAGGCGCGAAGTCAGAGAAGGAATCGCGCAGAGCGGTTATGAAGGTCATTAAAGAATTGAAGAAGGGCGGTATAATCATCATCAGCAAGCCGGAGTTGAAGATTCAGAACATCGTTGCTTCTGCAAGCTTGGGCGGGATGATAGATTTGGAGAAGGCAGCGTACTCTCTTGGGAAAACGATGTACGAGCCTGAGCAGTTTCCAGGCTTGATTTACAGAATGGATGAGCCTAAAGTGGTCATACTGTTGTTCGCGAGTGGGAAACTTGTCTGCACTGGAGCAAAGAAGGAGCAGGATGTTTACGATGCGGTGCACAAGCTTCACGGGATACTTGAGGATCAGACCCTCATATTCTACGAATGAGCCATCTGCTTTCTTCTTTACGTTTGGTTTTTCTATCCTTTTTTGACCTGTTTCAAAATGGTTTTCAGCTGTTCCTCGTCTATTGTTCCTATCTCATGCAAGTTGCTGGCTATTTCCGTAATGTTTAGCACGGCGTGAAGTTTTATGCCATCTTTCAGGAGTTTTTGTTTGCCGCCTTCTTGTCTGTCTATGAGCACCACAGCATCAGTTACTACTCCGCCTTCGGCTGTTATGGCCTTCGCGGCTTTTGCCAGAGACAAGCCTGTTGTAACTAGATCGTCAACTAGTAGGATGCGGTTGCCAGGTGCGAGAATCCCTTCTATTCTTCTTTGCCTTCCGTGAAGGGGCACGCCTTTGCGGATGTACAGAAACGGTTTTTTCAATTCGTATGCAATTATTGACGTGAAGGGTATGCCTGCAACTGGGATTCCCGCTACTCTTTCGAAGCTTTTGACTCCTACTTGGTGCTCCACGAAGCTGACGTAAAGGTCGCAGATTTTTTGGAAGACGTCTGGAAAGCTTGGAATGATGCGCAGGTCAATGTAGTAGGGGCTTATTTTTCCACTTGTGAGTTTGAAGGCTCCGAATTGCAGAGCACCTATTTTGTTGAGGATTTTGCAGATTTCAAGTTTGGGGGCTTCGTTGCCCTTTTCTTTCGGCAATCCTTCACCCTCTTTTTGAAACCTCGTAGATTTTGCCCACTTCAGGTATCAGGCAGTGTGTCTTCGGTAGTTCCTTCTTCAGGAGTTCTGCGAATCTTTTCTGGTCCGCTGCTGAGCCAGTGTGATAGGGAACAGCGATTTTGGGTTTGGTCAATTTTGCTATTTCCACCCCTGCTTCGGGTGAAGCCCCTGGGGCTATTCCAACGGTGCAGAACACAACGTCGAGCTTTTCTCTTTCACCCATGGCTGCCATTTCGGGGTACGGTAGGCTGTCTGAGGTGTGGAAGACTTTCACTCCGTCTTCGCTTGTTATTATGAAGGACAAGGGTGTGGCAGCCGGCGGATGGTTGGATTTTTCTGCTTTCACAGTGACGCCGTCAAGCTTGACCTCTGATTCTTGTTGAGCTTCTTGGAGTTTTTCTTGAGGGATAGCATTTCTCAGTCTTCTGAATGATGTCGGGTCAGCTATTACCGCGCATTGTGTGAGCTTATGGATGTCTGCCACTAAGGCTTGGTCTAGGTGGTCGTAATGCTCATGGGTGATCAGAACCGCATCGATTTCTTGGAAGCTGCGAGGCTTGATGTCTACAGGATCGATGACCAGCGTTTTTGACGGCGTTTTGATCGTCACTCCCGCGTATCGGTTAAACCATGCAAAGAGAATTTCGTTTTTTTGAGGCTTCTTTTCGATTGACATACCTGTTTCCTCACATTGGATAAGTACTATTTCTGAGTCTTAAAGAACTTCCGCTAGGCTCGAAGTCTAGCTGTGTAAGGTTTTCTTCTGTTTTGATGCGCAGTTTCTTCGATAAGGCTTAAAAGTTTCCGCCTATGTGTCTTCATATTCAAGTGGTGCTTCATGGTTGACGTTTGGCTTCCTTACGGAAAAACAGAGGTCTGCTTGAGAGTTCCAACGAGGAATTTTCAGGGTTCAATTGAGCCAAGGGAGAAGCCTGCTGTGCCAGATGCTAAGGCTGAGGTTGAAAGAGCCTTGAGGGAGCCGATTGGTTCCAAGAAACTGGGCGAAATTGTCAGGCCAGAACACAAAATTGTGGTCGTTGTGGATGACGCGACTAGACCTGCGCCGAGCGATGTAATGGTTCAGGCCATACTGGACGAGTTGAACAGAGCTGGCGTCAATGATGAAAATGTGACGGTTATTTTCGGTTGCGGAACACACAGGGCTGTGACAAGAGATGAAACTGTAAGGCTGCTGGGAGAAAACGTGTTCAGTCGTGTGAAGGCGGTGAGTCATGATTGCAAGGCAACTGACTTGGTCTATGTTGGCGCAACTCACAAACATGGGACTAAAGTGTTTTTGAACCGCATTTTCGCCGAAGCAGACGTGAGGATTTTGACTGGAGACGTGTGTTTCCATTATTATGCCGGTTACGGTGGAGGAAGAAAGAGCGTTTTGCCGGGCGTTTCAGGCGAGGAAACCATAAAGCGCAATCATGCTATGCTCTTGGATGCAAACGCTAGAACGGGCGTTTTGGATGGGAATCCTGTGCATGAGGACATGGTTGAGGCGGCTAGGCTTGCGAAGGTGGATTTCATTTTGAACGTTGTTACTAACGGCAAGGGTGAGGTTGTGAAGGCGTTTGCGGGTGATTTGGAGCAGGTGTTCATGGAGGGTGTCAAGCTTGTTGATGAGATGTATCGTGTGACGGTGGACCGCAGGGCAGACGTTGTTGTGGTGAGCGCGGGGGGGGAGCCGGCGGACGTGAATCTTTTTCAAGCTTACAAGGGCGTAGACAACGCCATTGATGTGGTCAAGCGTGGCGGTGTGATAATTTTAGTGGCTGAGTGTCCTGAGGGTCACGGGAATGAGGTGTTTTATGATTGGATGGTTAGGTTCGGCGAGTTGAAAGCTGTTGAAAGAGAGATTAAGCGCAATTTTGTGTTGGGCGGGCATAAGGCGTATTACTTGTTGAAGGCTTTGCAGAAGGCGCAGATCATTTTGGTTTCTGCTATGCCTGACTATTATGCTTCTAACGTTTTCAAGGTTAAGACGGCGAGAGCGGTGAACGATGCTTTGAATGAGGCTTTCAATGTTGTTGGCAAAGCGGGCAAGGTTTGGGCGATGCCTTATGGGAACTTTACTTTGCCAGAGGTTAAGGTTGTTGAGGAACAGGTTGTTTCACCGAGTGGTTAAATAGCAGAAGTGATTAAGCTGTCTGAAACTATGCATATGGTCTGAATGGAGACGGAACGGCTTGCAGAACACGTTTAGCCTGCGGAAATTCACAATCAGCGATTTGGAAAGTGTCACGAAAATCAACCGCGAATGCCTACCTGAGAACTACACGGATTTCTTTTTTGTGGATCTGTATCGCAGGTTTCCCGAGACTTTTGTCGTCGCTGAAGACGATGGCAAGGTTGTCGGTTATATAATATGCCGCATCGAGGTTGGCCTGTCAAACCTCGGTTTCAGTGGCCTGATCAAGAAGGGACACGTTGTTTCTGTCGCGGTCATGCCCACGTACAGGCGTAAGCACATAGGCGAAGCCTTGGCCAATAAGGCTATGGAAAACATGCTTGCGTACAATGCGAAGCAATGTTATCTGGAGGTCAGGGTTACCAACAATCCTGCAGTCAACCTTTACAAGAAGTTGGGGTTCCAAGTCACTCGCACGATTAGAGGGTATTATGCAGACGGTGAAGATGCCTACGTAATGACAAAAAAGTTGTAGAAGAATCGTTTCTTGTTCTTCTTGGCAAAATAAGCGGAACTCCCTCGCGCATCGGAGAACGACAATCGCTTCTATATACAAGAGTAAATGCAAGAAGGAGTGTAGGTGAACGGAATCATGCTTACTCACACCAGCATTCGGACAAGCAACATGGACAAGTCCATCGACTTCTACACCAGACTAATGGGGCTCAGCCTCCTAAGCAGGCGAGAAATACCTCAGAACAACGCTGAAATCGCTTTTCTTCAAGACCCAGAAGGCAAAGGAGCCAAACTCGAACTCACCTTTTACAAGAAACAGAAAAAGTTCATCCAAGCCGACTACGAGGACCGACTGTTCGACCACATTGCCTTTGAGGTCAAAAACATGGAACAGACAATATCCAAACTGCGAAAGGAAAAAATCACAATCACAGACGAGCCATATAAGCTCGGTCCTAGCGGACCGTTGATAGCCTTTGTCGAAGACCCTGACGGAACTCTGATTGAACTAATCGGGAGAAAGTAATACGTGCCTTGCGTTCGGTTAGAGTTAAAAGCGACATTGTGCAAAACCTTGCAGACTCAACTGGTGAACGTCGATGTTTGAGTTTGGAGACTTGCGGTTCAGACCTGTGGAAAGGGAAGACCTGAAACTGCTGCACGAGTGGGAAAACGACTTCGAAGTCATAATGTACTCAAGAAACAAACCCATAAACTTCGTCAGCATGGCTCAACTGGAAAAACAGTACGAGGAGTGGATGAAAGACGAGAAGGAACTCCACTTCATCATCGAACGTGTCGACCTGAAAGAAGCCATCGGAATCGCACGCATAGAAAAATCAGACTGGGGCAACATCAGAAGCGCAGGCGTCGGAACATATATCGGCAAGAAAGACCTTTGGGGAAAAGGCTCAGGCAAACAAATCACCGTGGCACTGCTAGAGATGTGCTTCAACCAGCTGAACATGGACCGATGCGAAGCGTGGAGCGTCGAGTACAACCACCGCGCCCACAAAGCGCTGGAGGCCTGCGGCTTCAAAAAAGGCGGCACAATGCGGCAGGTTGCCTTTGTGAATGGTCGGAAATGGGATGGGCTCCACTTTGACATTCTACGCGACGAGTACCTAGCCATTCGGATGGGCCTTTTGAAGCAGGTGCTGGGAAACAGGCTGGAAGAGTACATCAAGAAGCACTGCACCATCGCGGGACACTAGCGACTTCTTTCTCATGGCTTGTTGATGATCTAATACAGCTTCACTCGCGATTTCTGCTCTCGAATCCAATCTATATACGGTAGCTACTTGACTTCCGTCGACCCCTATGCTTGAGTCATAGGAAACGCGAGACTCCCAAGCGTGCTTCTGGGGGCATTCTTTTGCATGTGAAGGCTATACGATACTGAAACTTGGAAACTGGAGAGAGAGCACTGCCCTCTATTCTGTTGTTTGATGTCGTTTTACTCTTGTTACTTTGAATTTGACAGAGTCATGCGGGTCTTGGCAGCTTAGCTCTGTTACTTTGCTCATCCAATCATCTTCTGCCAATTCTCTTGAGAGACAAGTAAGATATGGTGTGAGAGAACTCAACGCATAAAGGCAAACATTGTCTGACTCTTGTAGTACCACGCTTGCACCGTCTATTACTATCTTGTCACCGACCTTGTAGTTAACCGCACATTTCTGAGGAACATGAACAACTTCGAGCACTACCCTATACATGTAGACACACAAGAAGCAATTGTAGTGCATATTCGATATAAGCCTGCTCTAAGAGCTACTTTAGCGTGAAAACTCTGCCCCCATTTATCCTTCCAATAACCCAAACATATTTCGTTGACTCCCGAAACTTCCGTTACCAGCATATTCGTGGATTCAACAGAAGTCAATAACAACCTACATATAGAGGGGGGACTAGCCTCCGTGGGCAAGCCCAGGCAACTCTCTCAGTAACGAGTTCGCCATGCACTCTTCTTCTGCCCACATGTCTTGACGGAACTCTCTGAATACAAAGAGAATGCTGTCCACATGAGGAGAAGACGTTCCAGCCACAGACACCAGTCACAAATCGTGACTACTCGATGTGAGTCGCCCTTTATAACGTGTGCACGTCAGATGTGACCATCTGTTTGGTCACCTTTAACCAGAACGCTAATCAAAAGGGATCATGCGTTGATGTAGGCAAGGGAGAAAGATGAAGCTTACAGAAAAGTTGAGAGGAGAATTCTCATTTATAAAGGGCAACTATGCAGTCTTGATAGCCAGCTGGATAATCGTGGATTTCGCCAGTGAACTGCCAGCCACCTATTTCGGGCTCTACGTGCTCGGACTTGGCGCCACTGAGACCATCCTAGGCGTAATAGGCCTCTCCCAGTTCTTGGCGTTGGCTTCAATGCAGTTTCCAGGCGGCTACTTGGCAGACAAATATGGAAGAAAATGGCTCATCTCAACAATGACCTTCGGCGTAGCCCTCAGTTTCATTCTTTACGGAATCGCACCCTCATGGCACTTTCTGCTCATCGGTGTGGTGCTGATGAGCATATTTAACTCGACTTATCAGCCAGCCTTGACCGCAATGGTGTCTGACTCGCTACCCGCCGAAAGAAGAGGAATGGGATTCAGCATAGTCATGCTCATAGCAAGCGCTTCCACGACACCAAGCCCAGCCGTCGCTGGTCTGCTACGTGCCCACTTCGGTCTAATCGATGGCATGAGAATAGCGTACGGCATCGTTGTAGTCCTCTTTCTGGCTGCAGCATTTCTCAGATTCTTCTTCTTGAAAGAAACCATCGTAAGCACCTCCAAACCGCACCTGAACGAGATAATACACAGCTATCCAGCAGCTCTGAAAGAAAGCTTCAGCGCATGGAGAAAACTGCCCAAATCGATGCTCTACCTGTTCTTATCCTTCTCTATAACGATCTTTGGATTCTCAGCGACCAACCTCCTTACAGTCGTCTATGCCACAAGAGTGCTCCGCATAGACGAGGTAGTGTGGGCCTTCACCATTGCCATTGTGCCCATAACCACCATAATCCTGGCCATACCAGTAGGCAAGCTTGTGGACAAAGCAAAAAGAAAAATACCTCTTCTCGCCTCAATGCTGATCTTCGGACTGGCAATGTGGGTCTTCGTGTACGGAGACCTAGCGAAAGTTGCTGCATCGCTCATCCTTATAGGCGCAGGACAAGTAATGCTGAACGCATCTTTCGGAGCACTGCAAACTGACTTGACACCCAAAGGGCAACGAGGGAAAGTAAACGGCTTCATCAACTTCGCCAACTACATAATCATGGCCACTGGCAGTCTAATTGGGGGATATTTGTATGAGCACGTCTCTCCTCAGGCACCATTCCTCATCGCGGCAGCAACAGTCTTGCCCTCATTCCTGCTAACACTCGCGCTAGTGAAAGAACCAGAAAAGAGGGAAGAATGAACATGGCGAAGCATTTCACATAGTAAGCCGCAATCCTTCTAGAAAAAGACGGAAGGATCAGATTGGCGCGATTTCCGCCTTTTCACTCATGTAGTTTATGGCTTGCAAAACCGCCTTCGCAAGCCCCAACAAGCTCAGAAGCACGGCGATAACTAGAAACATGTGCAAATCCACCATCAAGCTCACGTTTCCGAAGGATGCGCCGAACACTCCTCCTCCCAAAGAGAAAAGCAAGTATCCGATCACGAACAGTGCTTTGGCAGCGTTGAAGAAATGTTGATAGATTGTGCCTGAAGTGAGGTCTCCAACCATCATCAGCGTTATGTACACTATGAAGAAGGTTTCAATCATCTGCTGAAGACCGGGAACCAACATTGAAACTGGAGCGAGCAATTGCGAGAGAATAAAGTAAATGACGTAGAGGAGAATCCCCTTGATTGCAGCCCTCGAGGCTTTGAACACGATGCCTCGGAGATTCCTCTTTGGGCTGCTGTTCGCGTCAGCCATAAGGAATCACCCAAGGTCCGTAGTTGAAAATAGGAGAAAGGAAGGAAACTTCGAAACTCCCGCTTCCAGTAAGCCCTGATGCTCCAACATAAAACTCGACGTTGCCACTGTAAGAGGAGGTTTGACGAGTTTCTACCGCCGTTTGCCCATCGCCCATAAACGCTCCGGCGCTGCTGAACATGCGCAGCTGAACAGTGCCAGTCAAGTCGAAGAACGAGTGGTTCTCAAAGCTCACTGGAACAACAACTCTGAGATGTGTTGCATTGTACGCTGAGTATTCAGGCGCTCCCAACGCAAAACCATAGAGCGGAGCGCCCCAAGGCATAGAAAAGTTGGTGGAGGCTTGAACGGGAATCATCTCCGCCACACTCATGCCCACGGACTCGTAGATTCTCAGCTCAGCATCGTTGAATAAATAGTCTCGGTCGTTCTGCAGCAGATCGTTGATGCTCACAGTAACCATATGAGACGTGGTTATCTGCTCGCCTTTCCTTATGACTGGCACAAGGGTTGTTCCACTCGCAACAATTGCGCCATCTCCACGTATGATCTGGGAGGTCACGTTGAAGTGGCCAATGTCGTAGAAACCCCTGTTAAATATCGTTATCGGCATCGAAAAGGAAAGCCTGTTGTCCGCGGTAGTTCCTGTCTGCGGTTCGCCGAAATCGAACTGCACATCCTTAAGAGAATACACTGCCGTAACGGCGAAGGCGATTAGGAAAATCCAGAAAAACGTCGTGGCTAAGCCTATCATCCGAATTGGTATTCTCATGGACGCACCCTTTTCACGACAGTTTGCAACTAGTTTTGGTTGTTAGATGGCGGCGGCGATGAATTATTCTGTGGCTGCTGTTTTTGCGCTGCTTGCGGTTGCTCCTGTATGACCGGTTCTGGCGGTATCACTATGATTTCTGGTTCAGGCGGCTTCGGTACTTCCTTTGGCTTCTCTTCTTTCGGTTTCTCTTCCCTGGGCTTCTCAGCTTTAGGCTTCTGGGGCTGAGACTGTTGTGGCTGCGGCTGTGGTTTCGGCTCAGGTGTCGGCTCTTTCTGCGGCATGGCCGGCGCAGGTTGCGGCGTATGAGCGATTATGGTTACTCCTCTTATCGTGACGAGCGATCCTATCCAACCCATTACTCCAAGGTACATTATGTGTATGCAAGTTGCAATCAGCGGAGCCAGTGCCTCGCCGAAGGTCCGCACCAAATCTTCAGAGGTGATTATCGTCAGACTCGCCGTGAGAAATCCGTAGGCGCTCACGAAAGTGAAAATCAACAATGCTATGCCTATCATCAGCACCGTGATTCCCGAAAGGGCTATCTTGTCCCTGAAGTTCTTGAACATACCTAACGTCTCACGCTGTTAAAAGAGGCTAAGTCATATTAAATCTTCTGATATACTAAACAGAATCGAAACTAGATATCAAAAAAATGAAACGCGAAAACAAATTAGAAAAATGTGGTTGAAACTATGGCGTTATGCCAAGTTTCTGATAGATCTTCTGCTTGTTTTCCTCAACGGTCTTGGCTACGTCCATGAAAATATTGTTTCCGTGCGAGTCAATTGCGATTGCTAGCGGGCCGAACTCTTCAACCTCGAAAATCCACATGGCCTCAGGCGTTCCCAAATCCAGCCACTCGACGCTCTTGACGCGCTTTATGGCTTTCGCAGCCAATATTGCTGCTCCACCCGTGAAGGCTCCGTAGACAGCACCGTACTTTGCCAAGGCATCCGTTGTTTTCTTGCCCATTCCGCCCTTGCCGATGACCACGCGTACTTTGAAGTCCTTGATGAATTCATCTTCGAAAATGTCCATCCTCGTGCTTGTCGTCGGACCCGCAGCCACTGCAATCCACTTGTCTCCTTCCTTGCTTACCACTGGGCCACAGTGAAAAACAGCCAGCCCTTCAAGGTTTAGTGGCAAAGGCTTTCTTTGCTTGAAGAATTCCAGGGCTCTCCTGTGAGCTTGATCTCTCGCCGTCACTATGGTTCCAGACACGTAGAGAACATCGTTGACTTTGAGTTTGCGAACGTCTTCCTCTGAGATCGGAGTTTTGAACTTGTACACTGCCATCTTCTTCACCTCACCATTTCAGTTTATGCGTTAAGTAATCGACTGTTCCGTCGGCGTTGATTCGTGCAGTGGCTCTTCTCGCTGCCCAGCAGTTAAAAGCCACCGCCGCTGGAAATGACGCCGGATGTCGGTAAGCGTAGTCTATGTGAACGCCGAGAACAGTTGTTTTTCCGCCAAGTCCCATGGGGCCGATTCCTGTCATGTTTGCCGCCTCAAATATTTCCTTTTCTAGTTTCGCAATTTCGGGGTCTGGATTGTGCTCGGTCAAAGGCTTGAGCAATGCTTTCTTTGCAAGTTTCATGGATATGTCCGCTCCGCCTCCCATTGCAATGCCCAGAATGTTGGGTGGGCATGGTTGTGCTCCGGCTTTCACCACGGCGTCGATGACGAATTTCTTCAGTCCCTTTATTCCCTCTCCTGGCACAATCATTCCGCCTATGCAGACGTTTTCCGAGCCTCCGCCCTTCGTCATTACTGTCATTTCCAAGGTTTCGCCGGGCACGATTTCCCAGTTTATGTATGGTATGTATTTTCCAGTGTTGTCTCCGCTGTTCTTTCCAGTGAACGGATCCACGGCGTTCGGTCTGAGCGGGACTTCCTTTGTTGCTCTGCGCGTTGCGTTCGCTATTGCTTCTTCGACCTTGTCGAGGTTTTTGGCTTTTGCTCCGGCCTTGACGAAGAATATTATTGTGCCCGTGTCTTGGCAGACTGGAGCTTGGCACTTTTCAGCGAGTTCAATGTTGTCCAAGATTGCCTTGAGCTGTGTTTTGCCAGTGGCGCTTGTTTCCTCAGCGTAGGCCTTTTTCAACGCTTCCTTGACGTCGTCAGGCAGGTAGATGACAGCCTGTTTCAGAATGTTGAACGCGACTTCTTCCACTTTTTTTGCTGCTTCCAAAGCTTTTTCCCTCTTAAGTGGTCAGTTTTATGGAAAAACCGTGTACTTATATCTTGTCTTATGTTATTCATGAAATGATGTTAATCACTTTAACTTATCTCTCCATAGACAAACGGCTTTTGTGCTTCGCGTGTTTTAAATATGGCTTTTCTCAACTGTTTCAGATGGATTGTGAAGAGGGATGTTCGATGGCTGAGGATGAAGTGAAAGAGAACACGCAACCGATCAAGAAGAAGTACGAGTTTTTGGAGGATCTTCCAGGAATTGGCCCGGCTACTGCTCAGAAGCTGAAGGAGATGGGTTTTCACACCATTGAGTCTTTGGCGATGGCCACTGCGCGAGAGTTGGAGCCCGCGGGGATAAGTGAGAAGAAGGCTTTTTCGATTATTGAAGAGGCGCGTTCCAACATTGGCGTTTCATTTATCAGGGCTGATGAGCTGCTTAAGATGCGTGAGAGTGTGTTGCGTTTGACGAGTGGGAGCAAGGTGATTGACGCGCTTCTTGACGGTGGGTTGGAAACGCAGACTATAACGGAGTTTTACGGCGAGTACGGTACTGGGAAGAGTCAGATTTGCCATCAGCTGTGCGTGAATGTGCAGTTGCCTCCTGAACGTGGCGGGCTTAGCGGCGCGGCGTTGTATGTGGATAGTGAGAATACTTTCAGGACTCAGCGGATTGTGCAAATGTCTAGGCACCTGGGCTTGGATCCTGAGCAGGTTGCTAGGAACATCATCTACGCTGAGGCGTACACTTCTGACCACCAGATGTTTCTGCTGGACAACGCTGACGAGGTCATTAAGGAGAACAACGTAAAATTGATAATTGTTGATTCTTTGACGGCGCATTTCAGAAGCGAATACATCGGGCGCGAGATGCTGGCTTCAAGGCAGCAGAAGCTGAACAAGCACATGCACAAGCTCATCGGCTTGGCCAGAGCGTTCAACGCTGTGGCGGTGGTGACGAATCAGGTTATGGCTAAGCCTGACGTGTTTTTCGGCGACGCTGTTTACCCCATTGGCGGGCACATTGTGGGGCACACGAGCCACACGCGGGTCTATCTGCGTAGGGCGGCGCATGGTCCAGTGCGGATTGCGAGGCTGGTTTCAAGTCCGTATCTGCCAGAGGGAGAGGAGATATTCAAAGTAACAGAGAACGGTATAGAGGATGTTTCCGAAGAGGAAAAGCAGGATAAAAAGTTTCGTGGTCGTTAATCATGCCTATCCCGCAAGCCTTGGTGACGCGGTTCTTCCAACTTTTGGTTAGCAGACAGTTTACTGAAGCTGAACGAGAGCTGGAGAAGGTCAAGCAGAAGATGCATAAGACCGAGTGGAACCGTGGGTATTTCAGAGCTCTGTACGGCATGTATCTTTCGCGCAGAAACAATGGAGATGCATATGCATTTTTCCCGAAACTAGACTTGGGCGACAAGGCAGCCTTGCATAGCTACAGGCGGGAGTTTCTGGAACATACGAGGAATGGGCTTCACGGCGAGTTTGACCGCGGGTTTTTCTCAGCTTGGGCTGACTGCATGCGAGTGCTGAGCAGGATTGATGTTGCGAGTCTTCCGAACGCGAACGGCGCTATGTCTGAGAATAGGAAGGTTCAGACTTTGAAGAGTGATAAGAGTCAAGCCACTATGGAGAGTTTTCTGGAAAAGGAAGAAGTCTAGAGGTAAGCTGTGAGTGCGGTGTAGATTAGAACCCAGAACACTATCCATGAGATGAAGTAGATGCCGATTCCCGTTGTGAACAACTTGGTTGTTTTTTCCACTCTGGTCAAGAAGCGCCGTTTTATCACGAAATAGGACCCGAGGTATGTCAGAATTGCTAGGGACATGCTGTTCATGAAGACCGTGATCTGAGGATCTGTCTTGGTTATTACGTTTGCCGCCAGTCCGTAGCCCACACAAATGAGGGCTGCAACTATGCCTAAGCCAAGTCTGAGCCAGTAGACGGTTTCCAAAGGTTTCATGACGGTTCAGCGCCTTTGCAATTTATATTTTAAATTCAGATTTAAAGTTGCCTATTTATACGTTGTTTTGGATGACTATGCATCATTTTCTCTTCTTGAATATCTTAACGTTTTCCATGTCTGTAACGTATTCAAAGCCCACTTTCAATAGTTCGTATGCTTCATCTAATGTTTTTGCAGTTTTAACATGAAATTCATCGTCGCTTCCGCTTTGGAAAAGGCTTCTTTCAATGTTGATGTGTATCATTGTGTTCTTGATGCTTTCATGTCTGAGGAATTGCTGAACGTGGAGAGGGTCTTTTGTTTTATGATAAAGCATTGTGCCTTTCCAATGTCTCAATGTGTGAAAGGGGATCCTTTCGATTCTTGGGTTGTCAGGTTTCTTCGCTAGGCTTTTCCTTGTCTGCCTTAATCGTGCACTTATAGAATTTACTGTTGTAGGAAAGATTCTTTCAGACTTTTTTGGCAAGGCCATTATCCGCGAAATTAGTTGGTTTGGAACCTTGTAAGCCCCAGTAGCGCTGCCTTTCTCTGGCTTGTTAATCCCTATGACGTTCTGTTCGGGTTGAATGTCGGTTCATTTCAGCTTTAATATTTCGCCTATTGTTTAGTCTAGGTTAGTTGCTCTTTTTTTAGTTAGCGCGTGCTAATGTCTGATCGGGGTTCTTAGGGTTGCTCGCTCAATCGGCCAGACAGGTCTTCCCAAGTGAACATCTCGAAGCAGATTAGGGTTGTCGTCTCACGAACATAAGGAGACTTCCTCATCTCCATGACTCTGGCGTCTATGTCCTTCATTGTTCCTCGAAGTATGATGACAAAGTCAAAAGGTCCGTGGACAAAATCCATCCTTTCCACTTTAGAGTCTAAAATCAATCCTTTAGACAAAACTTCGTCAGAGAACTCTTTCTCTTTCCCAGGCTGAATCTCTACAAGCACATAGGTGCGTACGATATTATCTTGAGTTTTCATGAGTGTTTGTTCTGTTGGCTACCTTATTATTGTTTCCCTTGGCGCGCGCAAGAGATTAATATGCTGAATAGTAATATGTCCTAGCGGTGGTTGAAATGGTTAAGGCTTTGGTTCTTGTCCGTGTGGGTTCGAGTGAAACATTGAATCTTATGAAGACTGTTAAGGAAGAAATCTGTAAGGTCAAAGGCGTTAAGGAAGTCTACGGCGTTTTTGGGCGGTACGACTTCGCTGTGATTGTGGAGACAAAGACGACCGAAGAATTGGGAAACCTCGTTACGGACTGTATCAGAGGCATCAACGGAGTCGTATACACAGAGACGCTTGTGATTGGTTTCTAACTTGTGCTCATTTGCAGAAAAATCCTCTATGTCAACATGCACGCACTAAGGATTTCACGATTAGATGTTTCGCGCACTGTTTGGTCTAGACTAGCTGCTCATTTTTTTCTAGCTGTGATGTAGTGTGCGCATACGCGTATTCACGCGGTCTATCCCTCAAAGATACCCTCACACAAAAATGTGTGTATCTTGAATGTGGATTGTCCCTTCATAAACTTGTTATTTCTGTGGTGCAATGTAGAGCTTAGATGATACATATGAGTGAATCAAGAAAGCTTGAAGAACTCCATGCTAGACGGACAGGGCTGGAGGAAGAGTCTCGTTCTTTGACAGAGGAACAAAAGAACTTGGAAGAAAGAGTGAAAGTGCTTGAAGAGGAAATAGCGATCCAAGAGCTGAAGGATGGCAATAAGACTACTCGGGAAGTCATATCTCGGCTGGAATCCAAGATAAGTGAATTGGAACAGAAATTGAAGGAAACGCCACAAGTGCATGAGAATCCTGAACCAGCAAAGGAAATGGTGCCAGAAATCCCTGAAGTTCATGAACCATCAGAGGAAGCCACGCCGGAGGTCACTGAAAAAGTGCCTGAAGAGCCTGAGGAAGACGCTGTTACGGTGACGGCGTTTGAGGACACTGTGACCCAACAGGAATATGGCGAGAATCTCAAGAAGCAAAGTGAAAAGAAGAGACGCAGAATCTTTTAGATCGCAGCACACACTGGCAGGAGTGAGGATGACACTAGCGCGTACTAGCGCAGGCTATTTCACGTGCTGACTTGTTTTGGTCAGATTCAATAGCTTCTCGCGGGTGCCTTTTCCGCGACGACGCAGATTGATACGGGTAACAGAAAACTGGCAACATTATTTCTCTATGGACTTTTGTAGTGTGCGCGCGTCAACGAAGAGGTCAAGAAAGAGGTCAAAACCTGCAAGATGGAAGAAACAACTATCGATGAGCAGATAAAAAGAAGCGAAAAACGGAGAACAAGCATTTAACAAACAATTTCTAAACCGGCTAGCGCGCCAAAACCGCCAAGTTTGGCTAGGTAGGATTGTGGAGCGAAGTTCTTGGGCCTGATCATGGCGTGTTGTAGGAAGTTTTTTATTCTGTGAAGGTCCCAAACAGTGACTATTGTGTATTCATATTCTGAGGCGAACGGCGATGGTGCAATTAATGGCAAAAACGAAGGGAAAAGGCAGCATGAAAGACGCTTCTTGCGCCATGTTTGGGAGAAAGGATCTGGTGCGGTTAAAGCTGAAAGCCATAAGGCGTGGGGTCTGGTTTAGAGCGTTAAGCAGGATTGACAGAGCGTTGATTGATTCAGTCATAAAAGTTGTCAATGGAGTACGAAGCTTTACGCTGGCCAAAATCCTGTTATCTGTCGTAGAGAAGTTGGAAGATGCTCTAGAAAATAGATTTTTGAATTCCTTAAAGGAGATTGGTTATCCACTTGCCCGCAAGCTCAGTTTGTCGGCTCAGAAGTGGGGCAACAGGTCTGCAAAGGACTGGAAGCATGACGAATCCTTCGCCAAGTTTCTGGCAATATTGCACATCAACTATTACGGAGCCTCGGACCCCTGATTCTGAAAGAGTGGTGAAGTAATGCTCAGTCTACTCTACGTTGCGTTGATCTTCGTGCTCTTCTGTGTTTTCGCTTGGTCAGCGTACAACCTGCCCATCTTGGTTGTAGGCGTGAAGAATCTGCTTGAAGCCAAGCAGAGAGCAAGAAGAAAGCAGTGTCAAGCTCAGTTGCCAACCTTCTCAATAATCGTGCCCGTGAAAGATGAAGAAAAAGTTTTGGGGCGATTGTTGAAGGCGCTGGAGCAATTGGATTATCCGCAAGACAAGAAGGAAGTGATAGTCGTGGAAGACGGGTCAAGGGATGCCACACTTGAGACTTGCAGACGATACACCGAGCAGCACAGGCAACTTGCCGTTAAGATCGTTAGCAAATCTTGGTCAGATGGGAAACCGTCAGCCTTGAACTATGGAATCAAGCAAGCAACAGGCGAAATCATTGCGATTTTTGATGCAGACAACGTTCCTGCAAGGGATGCTTTGCTCAACGTGTGCAAGTACTTCGAAGATCCTGAAGTTGGTGCGGTGCAAGGTCGGACGATGCCAACAAACGCGAGAGAAAACATGCTAACCCGATTCGCGGCATACGAAGACTTAGTGTGGTATGAAGTTTTCATGCGCGGCAAAGATGTCCTGAACTTGTTTGTCCATCTGAGGGGAAGCTGCCAATTCATCAAGCGTGCAGTGCTGAATGAGTTAGGCGGTTTTGACGAGCACGCATTGTCCGAAGACATGGAGCTTTCGGCTCGACTTGAAGAGAGAGGTTACCGTATAAGATATGCATCGGATGCGGTGTCTCTGCAGGAGAGCCCTGCGCGGCTAGCTCAGTTGTTCAAACAGAGGACTCGCTGGTTTAGGGGCACAATGGAAGTTGCTTTGAAGTACGGCAGACTGATGGCTAAGCCCAGCGCGAGAAGAATAGATGCTGAAGCAACTCTTTTCGGACCATTGATTCTGGTTGCGTCGCTGGTGACCTATTTTGGAGCGTTTTACGCTGCTTTGTCTCCAGTTTCGCTGAGCCTTCTTGTCGAGTTTGTGATGAAGTTTGCACTTGTGATTTTGACAACCACATTTTTCATGTGCGGTTTGGCTTTAGTCTATTCTTCCAAGCCTAGAAAGGTTACGAGCTTGTTGTGGCTCCCGTTCATTTATTTCTACTGGAGCTTCCAGGCCTTCATTGCATCATATGCTGTGATGCTGATTCTTCTGCGGAGACCACAGAAATGGGTTAAAACAGACAAGAACGGTTCCGCGGACACGTCATTTCTGTAAGAGGCTTAACATGAAGAGAAAAGTATTCAGCAGAGTCTTGGTAACTGGCGGGGCAGGATTTATTGGTAGTCACGTAGTCGACAAGCTGATGGACAAAGGTTATGACGTGAGAGTTCTGGACAATTTGTCTGCAGGCAAGTTGGCGAACATTGAAGGGCGGCTGAAGCGTGCCAGCTTTGTCAAGGGTGACATCAATGACGTTGACGTTGTTGAGAAATGTGTTCAAGGCGTTGACGCGGTGGTGCATCTTGCCGCAATGACCAGCATTCCGTTTTCGGTTGAGCACCCGGCTGAGACGCATAGAACAAATGTTGAAGGCACATTGAATCTGTCGAACGCCTGTTTGAAGACAGATGTGAAAAGATTTGTTTTTGTCTCCTCATGTTCAGTTTATGGCGAACCCAGCTATTTACCTGTGGATGAGAAGCACCCAACGTCGCCGTTATCGCCCTATGCGGCTTCGAAACTTGAAGGCGAAGGCTGTTGCAGGATCCATCATGAACTGCACGGTTTGCCAACCGTTATTCTGCGACTCTTCAATGTTTATGGTCCTCGCCAGGGATTGAATGCGTACAGTGGTGTCATAACGCGGTTTTTTGATCAGGCTAGGAAGCATTTGCCTTTGGTTATTTTTGGTGATGGCAGTCAGACTAGAGATTTTGTGCACGTTTGGGATGTTGCGGAAGCTGTTTTGAGGGCGTTGGAAACTGAGGATGTGGATGGCGAGACTTTCAACATCGGTTTTGGAAGGGCCACGTCCGTGAATAGTTTAGCAAAATCTGTTCTTGAGTTGGTCGGTGCCGATCTGGGCATAGTATATGAGAAGCCTAGAGTTGGAGACGTAAAGGCCAGTTTTGCAGACATTTCAAAGGCTTGGAAGCAACTGAACTATATGCCCATAGTGTCCCTGAAGAAGGGGTTGCAGAGTCTGGTTGAAGAGGCTTGTTGAAATCTAGAGTTACAAGTTTTTTTTCCAGCTTCAATGTGTCTGGCTGGGCAGCGCTCGGTCTCGCTTTCTTTGCGGGGTTTGTGATTAGACTTGTTCCTGAAGTGCTGTCTTATCCTCACCCGATTGGTTTCGACACGGTGTATTATGCTTGGAGAATCGAGAGCGGCGTTGTCTGGTATAATTGGTCAGGAGTTTTCTCTTCATGGTTGCTGTACGGCATTCTTGTTCCGGTTTACAGTCTTGTTCGGGGAGATCCTTTCATGGTGTTGAAGGCAGCGGCGCCGTTGCTTTTTGGCTTTAACGCGTGCGGTGTCTACTATTTTGCTAAGAGATCTTTTGACTGGACGAGTAGGAAAGCTCTGCTTTGCTCTTTGGTTTTCTCTTTCCAAGTGGCGGCTCTTGCGATCTCGTGGGAGTTTTATAGAAATCTGCTAGGCTTGGGCGTTTTGCTTTTTGCTTTGGCATTTTTGAAGGACGTTGGCAAAGGCATAAAGGAGTCCTTGCTTTTTGCTTCGTTTTCGGTTCTTGTTATGTTTAGTCATGAGTTCACGTCGATTATTCTGTTTGTGGTTGTTGCGGGTGTTGTGACAATCAGTTTCTTGAAGGGGGAGAAGGCAATTGCAATTAGAGTTTTGGCAGTCTTTGCTCCTGCTCTAACCGTGTTTTTGGGCGAAATCTATTTCGTGGCTTTTCCTGTTGCTTATACTGTTCCTACGAGATTTGTTCTCAGGGCTTATCAGTCCGTTGGTCATTATGGTGGGATTTTCAGTCTTTTTACGAATTACTTGGGCGTGTTTGATGCGGTTCAGTCTTATTCTTCGTATGTGGTTCTTTTTTCTCATGTGTTTTCTTTGTTTGTTTTGTTGTTTGTGTTTGTCCTGCCGTTGGTTCTAGTGGGGTTTTTCAGAGATAGGGTTCTGGATTTCTGGTCTGGGCTTTTGCTTGTGGGGGCATTTGGAGCCGTGGTTGTGCCGTGGTTTGCACCTGACATGTGGAGTAGGTGGATGTTGATGTTGGTTTATCCTTTCACTTTCTACGCGGTGAACGGAATTGGGAAAGTTGTACATGCCGGTGGGTGCAGCGCGAGTCCGGCTTGGAAAAAGCTTAGTTGGTTGAAGGTTTCTAAGCGTGCGACGAAGGGTCTTCTTGTCGTTTCCTCATGTTTGGGTTTAGTGTTTATGGCGTGTCCACTATTGTTTGGACGTTTTGGGTTGGTTGGTCTGCCGACGACTGTTAACTATGTGCCTTCTACGATGCAGAGCAACAGCTTGCCGCTCGTTGATGTTGATTCCGCAGTCAACGCGTTGAAGTGGGTTAACGCACAAATGGATAGTAATTCGGCTTTTCTCGCCCAAGATGCCTTTTACTGGTGGAGTCAACTATATTTGGATAATACGCACACGATTGTTTACTTTAAGAATGATTTTGGCGGCGCGATTAGGGCTGCTCATGAGCATGGTTTTAGCAGGGTGTACTTTGTTTGGTGGAATCAGCCTGTTGGGTGGTATGGCATTGATGTTCCCAAATATTTTGTTCCTGTGGAGAATTTCTGTAGGATTTCTGTTTTTGAGTATGTTATGTGATGGCGTGCGGGTGGGGCTACTAGGGCTTATAATGTTGCTGAGGGGCTTTTGAAGACTGATTTAAAGAGGACTTACGAGTGGATCCTTAAGAACAGGGACAGAATAGAATCAAGTGTTACGTTTTGAACGAGTTCTCCAAAATTTTGTTAGTTAAATTTACCTTCTTATGTTTTTCAGACGAATTGCTCCGTAGGATACGGGGTGGTTGGAAAAACGTTGTTCAGAATCGGACTTTGAATCGGACTTTGAATCGGACTTTGTGTCTGCGAGAAAGCTTTTTAGGTACAGGGTGCTGAATAAGATGTTTTCAATGGTTATTGCTATGACAGTGACTCGGGACGTGTTGGTTTCGATTAGGCGGCTGGCTATGCGTAAGCATGTTTGGTTCAGCGTTTTGGGTCGAGCGGAGCGGGCTATCGTCAACCTTACCATTAGATGTGTCGAGGAGATCAGAAGCGCAAAGTTGGCTAGGATAGTGAAGGCCATTGTGGATAAGCTGAATGAGGCTGTGAAGAGTAGGGTGGA
>Ga0315282_10005303_pt1 | contig 22024 bp, 18 predicted proteins | sample YL17G07_20_MG_FD_203693 | JGI IMG/M metagenome (GOLD analysis project Ga0315282, IMG submission 203693) | Sediment microbial communities from Yellowstone Lake, YNP, Wyoming, USA - YL17G07_20 | ecosystem: Environmental > Aquatic > Freshwater > Lake > Sediment | place: USA: Wyoming | collected... | reverse complement strand
ACACGTACGACGGGTTCCTGAGCAAGGACGTGATGTGGTCCGGCACGGTGGACGGAGTGGTGAGCCGGGCGTACGACAACGATTTCAGGACGACCCATGTCCTGGTCAACGGCGGGAACGCAATCGGCTACACCTACGACACCGACGGGCTCCTGACCGGAGCCGGGGAGCTGACCATTGCGCGGAACGCGCAGAACGGGCTCATCACGGGCACGACGCTGGGCGGAGTGACGACGACGAGGGGGTACAACGGCTTTGCGGAGATCCAATCGTACGGCGCTGCATTCGACAGCACAGGCCTCTACTCGGCCGGGTACATTCGTGATAAGCTGGGCCGTATCACGGAGAAGACCGAGACTGTGGACGGGACGACGAGGACATACAAGTACGGGTACGACCCTGCGGGCAGGCTCGAGGACGTCCTGGTGGACGACATGGCCGTGTCGCATTACGACTACGACGACAACGGGAACCGGCTGAAGAAGACGGACTACACGTCCGGCGAGGCCGTGGAGTATGCGGGCATCTACGACGAGCAGGACCGGATGACCACCTACGGCCAATATGCCTACACCTACTCCGCGAACGGCGAGCTCGAGAGCCGCAGGCTCGTGCTCAACCCCCCCAGGCTACCGGTTCCAATCACCCGTAAGCCTCCCGGCAGATCCGGAGCGAAAAGGACGAGAAATTAGATGAGAAATGGGAAGGGTTGGAGTCAATCCGGAGAAAGACAGGTTTTGGGTCTGCATCCGAGAAAGAAAATCGGCTGGGAAAAGAGGGAAATTCCTCCAGAGAAAAGTTCTTGCCGTCCGGGTTTACGGGAAAGACGAAATCAGGGATAAACAGGGGGACCGAGGTCAGAGCCTCGCGACCCGGGCCGTATGGATGGGCGGCGGGATGCTGCCGAGCGGGAACTCGGCAGAGTAGTTACCAGACCGGAATTTACCAGACGCCTCCCGGTACCTGTCCCAGAACGGCTTCAGCACGTCCCGGATGAATGCCTCACGGATCTCCTTGCTGCCCGCGTGGCACCTGGGCATGGGAGTCGACTTCTTCGGAATCTCGGGCGATGACTTCGGGTCGATTCCTAGCAGACCTCCCTTGCCCAGGACCTTCCGGCCCTCACGATCCCGGACCTCGGCGAACTCCTGCTCCTTCTCCCTGACTAGGCGACGGAACCGGCATTGACGCTCGTGAGGAGCCAGGTGCTCCCAGCCCGGGAGGGGAGAGGTCACCACATCCACGGTCCGGATGAACTTCTCCTTCGGGATCCGTCTCCACCATCCTCCGGCCTGCCACCAGGCGGTCCGGTCGAGGTACGTGAAGGCCTGCCTGGAGCCGTGGGCGAGCTGGTCCCAGGTGGAGAACCCGGGCCAGTGGGAAGTCTTTTCCACCAGACTGTCCTTGACCACGTTGGTGGCGGCGTAGAGGAGGCGGGAGAGGAGGGTGTCCTGGTCCACGATGGGAATGACGTGGCCCCGGGAGGACCAGACGCGGCCCGTGCGCTTGTAGTGGATGTTGAGCTGCTTTCCGGTCTGTCCGTGGAGGTAGCGGAGGAAGAGGGAGGCGTGAGGGACCTGGTCCGGGGCGAGGGAGAAGATGCAGTGGAAGTGGTTGACGTTGGAGAAGAAGGCGTGGATGCGGACGGGGTATCGTTTGAGGGCTCGACCGAGGCAGGAGCCGAGGATGTTGTGGGTGTCAGGGTCGGGCTTGAGGAGGAACATGCGGTGCTCGGTTCTGAGGGTGAGTTCGTAGGGGAAGTCCGTGGACCAGAATCTGGGCTTTCGGGCCATAATGGTGCCTCCGTAAAGGATATCGGCAGGTCGGGGGCAAATGTTGCAGGGGAATCGATCAAATGTGATTGGAACCGGAAGGAAGTGAGGGAAGGGCCCGCCTGACTGGGCGGATCTTGATCGAGGACGGTTGACGTCCCGTGTGCTGTCTCGGTATTGTCCGCGGAATGGAAAAGCATTCCGACGCGGCCATCTCCGCCGGCCGGGGCGTGATCTGGATCACCGCGGCCAAGCTCTACTTCATCATCGGCGGATACGCGATTTTCTTCATCCTTCCCCGGATCTTCGACCCCAGCCTCTTCGGCGTCTACAGCCTGGTGGTGATGGCGGTGTCGTTCATCGACAACGCGATCATCACCGGAACCATCCAGGCCGTGAGCCGGTTCACCACGCGCGGCGACGAGCACGTGGAAGGGGCCAAGCGGACAGGACTCAAGGTGCAGGGGCTCTTGGGGCTCGGCATCGCAGCGGTCTATGCGCTCGGCGCCGGACCGATCGCGACGCATCTGCTCGGCTCGCCCGGGCTGGCGCCCTACATGCGGCTTTCTTCGCTCATCATCGTCTTCTACTCCTGCTACGCCGTGTTCATCGGGTCCTTCAACGGCCGGCGCCAGTTCCACAAGCAGGCCATCCTGGACATGACCTTCACCACACTCCGGGCCGGCGCCATCGTGGGATTCGCGGCCATCGGCTGGGGGGTGGGAGGCGCGGTCGGCGGGTTCGCGGCCGCTGCGTTCCTCATCATGGGGATCGCAGCCGGCGTGGTGGGATGGCATCAGCCGATCGACGGCCCGACCGGCCGCGAGTACGCCTCGTTTGCGTTCGCCCTGATGCTCTACACCCTCATCGTGAACCTCGTGCTCAGCATCGACCTCTACTTTCTCCAGGGGATGTCGAGCCGGGCCGCGATCGCGTCCGGGCTCGCCCCGGATGCGGCCGAGAAGGTGTCGAATGCCCTGTCGGGTCAGTACAAGGCGGTGCAGGTATTCGCCTTCATACCGTATCAGCTCATCATCTCGGTCACGTTCGTGGTGTTCCCGCTCGTGTCCCGCTCCACCTACCTGAAGGATCAGGAGGCCACCCGTGAGACCGTCCGGCAGACCATGCGGTTCGCCCTGGTGGTGATCGCGGGATTCGCCGCGGTCCTCTCGGCCAACCCCAAGCCCATCCTGGCCCTCATCTACAGATCCGAGTATTGGGCCGCGGCGCCGGCGCTCCGTATCCTCGCCTGGGGGATAGCGGCGTTCGGCCTCATGACGGTCGCGAGCACGATCCTGAACGGCGCCGGGCTCGCGCGCGAGGCGCTTCTGGTGGCCACGGTCACGTTGATCCTCGTGTGCCTGTTCCAGCTTGCATTTCTTTCCGGCGCGCCGGCCGATACCCAGGCCCTCACAGCCACGGCCTGGGCCTCGACCGCGGGCATGACCCTGGGGCTTCTCATCTCGGGCGGGGTCCTGTACCGGAAGCTTCGTGCGTTCTGGGCATGGTCTTCGGTGATCCGGACAGCGATCGCCGTGGCCGCGGCCATGGCGGTCGGGATCCTGATTCCGGACCGATCCAAGCTCATGACGCTCGTCGAGTGCATCGCGGTCTTCGGCGTCTACGTGGCCGTGCTCGCGATCCTGAGGGAGTTCAAGGCCTCGGAGCTGGTCTTCCTGAAGCGCCTCGTGGGTCTGAAGAAGGCCTCGTAGGAGGAGCACGATGTTCGGCAAGATCTCCGATTTCACGGACATTCCGATCGAGAGGCTCGGCCTCTTGCAGGAGCTCAGGAAGAACTGCCTTTCGGCCCGGCCCGAGATCTGCATCGAGAGGGCGAGGTACGTGACCGAGTACCTGCGCGACCTGGCCTCGCTCATCCTGCCGGACGAAGAACTTCGGCTCCACGCGATATTCAATGAGGCGCTCGGGAGGTGATACCAACACACGTCCTCGCAGGTCAGGGCTAATGCGACTCGGAAACGCGCTTTTTCCAGTACCCCGGACGTCTGTGCAGATGAGCCACGGCAACGATGAGAATATGATTGTTTTTTATCCGATAGGCGACCCCGAATGGAAACCGGGAAAGCAGGAATCGACGGATTCCGTGCTTCTTGTTGGCTCCCGGCCATAACGGCCAAGTCATAGGACTTTCACGAATCACTAAGAATGCCCTGTCCAACTCCGTAATGAAAGAAAGTCCCAGTCCCTCTTGTCTGGATTGATACCATTGCGCAGCCGCAGAAATTTCCGAAGCGGCGTCCGGATGCAGCAGGATTTTCACGTCACTTGATCAGCTTGCGCGAGATGGACCTTTTGACGGCCGCCCAATCCGACAGATCGATGGCGCCCTCATCCATGTCACGGGACCGTTTCTCCAATTCAAGAAGCCATAGCTTGGCGGCGTCCGTCTCCGACTGCTCATCGAGACTCAAGATCAGCTTTTGGGCGATCTGTGCCCGCGCTTCTGCCGGCAAGGTGAGCGATTGTTCGAGTATCTGTCGGGTAGTTCTGGTCATGATTGTAGTATAGGATTCCGGAAGCGGAGGGTCAACCCGCCAATGCACCTGGAACATCAGCCCGAGGGGTTCGTGCCTGCGATCGCCAAAGTACGCCGCGATCACGGGCTCCTGAAGCTCGCGCTCGAGCTTCACGACGGCGCCGTGGTCGAGTCCGTGCTCATCCCCATGCGCACGCGGCCGCACGGGTGCGATCGGCTCACGCTCTGCCTCTCCACGCAGGTGGGGTGCCGCATGGGCTGCGTGTTCTGCGCCACGGGACGCATGGGCTTCGTGCGGAACCTCGAGCCCGGCGAGATCGTCGCGCAGGTCAGGGCGGCCGAGCGGCTGTCTCACCGGCCGGACAACCTGGTCTTCATGGGCATGGGCGAGCCGCTCGACAACCTTGCGAACTGGCGCGAGGCGGTCCGTCTCCTCACCGACTCGCGGCGCGTGGGCCCCAGGCCTCCCATCGCCTGGTCGGCCATGGAGATGACCTTGAGCACGGTGGGGCATCTGGACGGGCTCGAGCGCCTGGCCGCGGTCTATCCGCGAAAGATGACGCTCGCGGTCTCGCTCAACGCGCCGAACGACGAGCTCCGCTCGCGGCTCATGCCCGTCAACAGGCGATGGCCCATGGAGGCCCTGCGCGAGGCGCTCCTCCGCTTTCCCATGAAGAACCGCACGTTCCTCGCCGAGTATGTGGTCTTCCGCGGCCTCAACGATCGCGAGGCGCACGCCCGGGAGCTGGCCGAGTACCTCAGCCCCTTCCGCGCGCTCGTGAACCTGATCCCCTACAACCCCCCGGCCGAGGGGGGGCCGGAGGGGCTCGTCTCGCCGACCGTCGCCGAGGTGGAGCGCTTCAAGCGGCGGCTCGTCGAGCACCATCAGCCTGCGCGGCGCCGAGAGTCCAAGGGCCGGCGCATCGCCGCAGCCTGCGGCCAGCTCGCAACGTCCCTGTAACGGATCGGAAATAAGAGGCGGTCGAAGGTGGATTACGGCGCCTTTTTGGCGCTGCGGGTCTTGCGACCGGGCTGCGAGGGCGCAGCCGGGGGCGGAGTGCTTGTCGTCTTGGCGGCGCGGGCCGTCCGGTCCGGCGTTTCCGGCGTCTTCGCTGGGGTATTCTGCAAGATGGCCTTGCTCGCCGTGGCCTTGGGCCGCTCGGTCGGAATCTGGGGCTCGACCGCCGGCGACTTGGCCTCGCCCTTGCCGCCTGCGCCGATGCCGGCCTTGGGCACCGCAGGCACCCGGAACTTGTGGTACAGCTTGCCGAGGATGGACATGTTCACGTCCACGAGCTTGACGGTCTCGTTTTCCGGCACCGTGATGGGGATCTTGGAGAGGAGCCGTCCGTTGACCAGGCTCACGCGGATGGGCTCGGACTTCTGGTCTCCGGCCTGCATCCTCATCTCCTGGATCTCCACCTGATCCTTGATCGGCGTGCCGTCCTTCAGGTTGGAGACGAAGACCTCGATGTTGTCGCCGACCCTTACCGCCTCGAGCTTCTTGTCGTCGAGAACGTACACCTCGCCCTCATGCTCGGCCTTGAGATCGGAAACTTCGGGCGAGAGATCGACGTCGTCGAACGCCGCTTCGGCCATGTTGTTCTTGTCGTCGAACAGGGCCACCCGGATCTTGTAGAGTCCCTTCACGAGCCCGGCCACCTTGCCCTTGAGCTTGCCGTCCTCGGGGTAGAAGATGAGGCTCCGCTCCGCGGGCGTTCCTGGCTTCGCCGCGCCGGCGTCCACGGCCTTGGGGGTCAGGGTGACCTCGAGCTGCACGTTGTCCGCGGCCGAGACGGCCCCTTCGACCTTCTGGACGTACACCTCCATGGTCCCGTCCGGGTTGGGCTTCATCTCGACCATATAGTCCCCCATGCGCTTCACCAGACCGCCGTGCTGGGGATCGGTCGACGCCATGACCGGCTTGGCCTTGGCCGGGGCCTGCTGGAGCGGCTCGGGATTCGCCGCGGGCATGGGAGGCGCTTCCTTCTTTTCTCCGCAGCCGACCGCGAGCAGCCCGGCCGAGAGAATCAAAATGGCTTTCAGATGGTTTTTCATCGCTTCACCTCGTTTGATGGATGAGACTCAATTCGGAGGCCGGACATTCTCTCCGGCGGGATTCCTTCGGTACCAGTCGATGGTCTTGATGAGCCCCTCCTCCAGGTCGACCCTGGGCCTGAACCCCAGGAGCTTCTGGGCCTTTCGGATGTCCGGGACGCGGAGCTCGATGTCCTGGCTCTTCCGCTCCACGTGGACCACGGGCGAGGCGGCGCCCGAGAGCCGCTTCACCAGGAGCGCGAGGTTGAAGACCGTGATCGCGCTCCGGGGGTTGCCGATGTTGAAAGTGTGGCCGACGGCCTCGTCGTGCTCCAGGCAGAGGAGCACCGCATCCACGAGGTCGTCGATGTAGCACCAGGCGCGGATCTGATCCCCTTCGTTGTGGATCTCCAGCGTCTCGTTCTTGAGGGCCCGCACTACGAAGTGATGGATCGCCCCCTCACCCACCTGGCCCGGGCCGTAGATGTTGAACGGACGGACGCTCAGGGCGGGGAGCCCGTACTGCTTGAACATGTTGTACGCGAGGTGCTCGGTCGCGAGCTTGCTCACCGCGTAGGTCCAGCGCGCCTCGCCCACGGCGCCGAGGCTCGTCACGTCCCCCTCGGCCACGCGCCATGCGTACCGGCCGAACACCTCGGAGGTCGAGAAGTCGATGAACCGCTTGACCCCCTTCAGCTGGAGGGCCGACTCCAGGGCGTTCATCGTCCCCTTGAGCGAGACCTCCATGGTGAGCACCGGGTTCGTGAGGACCGTGTCCACGCCGGCGACCGAGGCGAGATGCACGATCATCGTGGCGCCGGACAGGGCCTGATCGACCGCGGCCCGGTCACGGACATCGCCCCGGATGAGGGTGAGGTTCGGGTGGCCGACGAGGCCGCTCGATTTCAGGGAGTCGCGGCGCAGGCTGTCGAGCACCGTCACCCGGTTCCGATCGAGGAGCGCGGCGCAGAGCTTCGTGCCGATGAACCCGGCGCCTCCGGTGATCGCGATGCGTTCGTCCCGGATCATCGCGCTTTGAACTCCGCGGCGAACGAGGCCGGGCTCAGGGCCTTCCCGGTCGATTTCTCCACCAGGGCGGGCCACTCGATCGACATGCCGGGCTTGAAGACCTCCCGGTCGAGGAACTCGCCGAAGTCGCGGCGGCCCGTGAAATCGAGGTCCGACGGACGCCCCTTCCATCCGGCCATCTCGCTGAGCTTGGCCCGGATCTGGGCGGCGAACATCTCGCCCATGATGTAGTTGTGGTAATAGACCGGCGCCATCACCAGGTGGATCTTGGTCGCCCAGTCGGGCTCGGTGCGGCCTTCGGGCCGGTGCAGGAGCTGGTATTTCTCCACCGTGTCCCACCAGAGCTTGGTGAGGTCCTGGTCCGGGTTCGCGTAGAGCTGCCGCTCGAAGGTCATCATGACGAGGCTCCAGCGCGCGAAGATGAGCTGCTCGCGCTCCCGCTGCTCGCGCGCCGCGTCCGCGACCTTGGCGAACTGGTCGGGCGCGACGCCCGCGTACTTCTCGAGCCACGTGCCGTTCTTGGCGAGCGCTCCGAACATCATGGCCACCGCCTCGGTGGTGAGGATGTGCGCCGCCTCGCGCAGGAGATAGGGGAGGTTCCGATCGATCCCCTTGTAGTAGAGGGTATGCCCCGTCTCGTGCAGGATCGTGTCCATCCAGCGCACCGAGGGCTGGATGTTCCCGAGGATCCGGATGTCCTCCTTGCGGTTCATGGTGATGGCGTAGGCGTGCTGCTGTTTGCCCTTGCGTTCGTAGAGGTCGCTCCGCGCGTAGATGTCGTCAGGGTCGAGGCCGATGTCCTTGTAGAACTTCCGGGCGAGCTCCACGAGCTGCTCCTTGGGCCGGTTCTTGAAGAACTGCTCGAGGTCGAGCCTCGGGTTGGGCGGCGCCTCCTGGAAGAACGGGTCGGCGTAGTGCCACGGCCTGAGGTCCGCCACGGCCACGCCGAAGCGCTGCGAGAGCTCCTGGTCGAGCTTCTCCTTCATCTTGCGGAACGGCTCGGCCGTGAGCTTGTCGAGATCCTCGAAGAGGGCCACGACCATCCGGGGGTCGTGCTCCTGGAGCACGACCTTCATGGTCCAGTAGTCCGTGAAGCCGAGGCTCTTCGCCGCGTCGTTCCGGAGCTTCGCGAGCTTCACCACCCGGTCCGCGACCACGGGGCCCACCTGCTTCACCCCCTCCCACGCCTTCTTGCGCTTGGCGCTGTCGTTGTCTTCCACCAGGATCTTGATGATGTCGTTGTCCGTGAGCTCCTGGCCGTCCACGTTCGCGCGATGCTTGTAGAAGGACTGCTCGATCTCGCTCGACAGCTCGACCATCTGCCTGGTCATGGCCGGGTCGATCTGATCCTCGCGGTAGGCGAGGTAGGCGAGATCGATCTGCCGCTTGAGGAGCGGCGGGAGCTGGTCCTTGGCCTTGACGATCGACTCGAGCTCGACGAAGTCGGCGCGGTTCTGGTGGATGCCGCGCAGCTTGAGCTCGGCCGCCTGGACCTTCTTGTAGTCGTCGTCGTTTCCCGAGAGGGTCGCGGTCCAGTACTTGTGGGCGAAGTCGGTCTCGGCCGGCTCGCGCTGGCCGATGTACTTGTCGATGAACGCCTGCGCCCTGGCGCTCATGTCTCCTGCTCCGGGCTTCGCCGCACCCGGCTCCTGGGCTCCGCCGCAGGCCGAGAAAAGGCCCGCGAGCACGAACAAGGCCATGGTTTTCCGCTTCGGCATGTCGTCCTCCTTGCCTGTTGGCGTGTCATGGGGCCCCATCATATGCGGCCGTCCTGAGGACAACAAGAGGGAAGTGACCCGCCTCGGTCGCCTATGGCAATCTTCCGAATCGATTTTTCAATGATTCACGATCAGGATCTCAATGCGCCGGTTCTTGGTGCGGCCTTCCTTGGTGTCGTTGCTGGCCAGGGGCTTGGTCTCGCCGTACCCCTCGGAGCTGATCCGTTCCGGCTCCATGCCTCCCAGCTTGATCAGGAACTGGGCCACGTTCCTGGCGCGCTCCTTGGAGAGCGAGAGGTTCCGGGCCTTGTTGCCCTTGGAGTCCGTGTGCCCGGAGATCACGAGCTTGGAGTCGGGGTAGAGGTTGATGGCCGAGACCAGCCGGTTCATGAGACCGAAGTTCCTGGACACGATCTCGGATCCGCCGGGCGGATAATAGAAGCCGTAGACCTGGATCACCACGTCCTTCTCCTTGCGGAGCACCTCGGCCTCCTCGGGCGAGAACAGGGCCCGCACCTCCTTGAAGCGCTTGTCCGCCTCCTTCTCGCGCTCCAGGACTAGGGCGCTCTTCTGGGCCTGCTCCGAGAGCTTCTGCTTCGAGTCCGTGCGCTCCTTGTCGAGCTCGTTCTCGAGCTCCTGGATGCGCGTCTGCTTGGCCTCCATCATGCCGCGCGTGTCGGCCAGGACCTTGAGCAGGGACTCGCCGGTCTCCCGCAGCACCTGGACCACCTCCTGGTTCGGCCGGTCGAAGGGCAGCTCCCCTCCGAGCGGCTCGTTGATGGCCTTCAGCTGATCCTGATACCAGAGCATGATGTCTTCCGGCGTGAATTCCTTTTCCTCGAACATCTTGACCAGCTCGGTGACGGCCTCGGCGCGCCTCGCGAGGAAGATGGTTCGCGCGGCATGGGCGTTGGCCTTGTCGGTCTGGGTCCTGTCCGCCTCGAGCACCGAGGTCACCAGCTTGAGCTCCTCCTCCGCGGCCTTGAAGGTCTTGGGCGCGTAGTCGTCGGCCTCGCTCTCCTCGGCGTGCTTGATGGCGGCCCTGGCCGCGGCCAACGTGCCTTCCTTGAGGGCGCGAAGCTCGAGATCCGAGTAGAGGTTCAGGATCTCCGGCCGCTTCTCCTTGGCCTTGTCCGCCTCTTTGTGCTCGATGAGGATCGTGGCCTCGCGCAGGCTCGCGTCCGCCTCCTTGAACTGATCCGGATAAAGGCCGGGCGCCCCCTCCTGCTTGGCCCGCTCGCGCGTGTCCAGCACCTCCTCCATGATGCCCCGGCTCTCCTCCATGTGCGTCCTCACGTCCGCCATGATCTTCAGTCCCTCTTCCGCGGTCTGGTTGGCCTTTTCCTTCTCCGCCTCGCCGGCGTAGTCGATGGCCGCCGCGAGCTTGGAGCACGCCTCGTCCAGCCCTTCGGACGCCAGGACATCCGCGCTGTTGCCCTCAGCCGTGCTGATCTCGGTGCTGAGCTGGTTGATGAGGCTGTATTGCTGGAGGATGTCCTGCCGCGTCAGGCCTCCACTGGTGGCGCAGCCCGTGGAAACGACGAGAGCCAAGAACACGCCGAGTCGGGTCGCTGGTGCCATGTCCCATTCTCCTTGGTTGGTTCGAGCCAAAAGCCGAAACATCGTTTGTCCGGATTCTAGGGGATTCGTGGAAAAAAAGAAGGGGCAAAATGGACCCGGCAAGAAATGGGCTAGCCCGTGCCGGGCACGGGCACCGCCTGCACGGGCTCCTCGTAGAGCTTGCGGTCGAGCGTAGGCCGGACCTTGGGCAGCTTGTCCCGGCCCACGTTCTTGTAGAGGAACCACGACCCCTTGTGCGCCACGAGCTTCACGTAGCCCTTCTCGATGATGGATTGGGCCGGGTTCTCCTTGTCCAGGTAGAACACGAGGAAGTAGTCCCAATCATAACCGTGGACCTCGTACCGGAAGTACCGGCCAGGCTTCCACTCCCAGTTCTCGGGCAGGTCGGCCGCGGGGTTGCCCGGCTTGTACTTGATTCCGATCTCGTTGATTCCCGCAAAGCTGAACGAGTGGAGCCCGCCGCGGCGGACCTGCACGTAGGCGCCGAAGTGCATGAACGGAAGGAGGTTCACCACCTGGCTCCTCTGCGTCACGACGATGCTCATCACCTTCGAGTTGACCGGGATGGCATTCACCACCTCCGTGAACCCCCGGGCCTCCTTCTGGAACGCCGCGAACTTCAGGTTCGCGTCCACCCCCTGGAAGATGCAGAGGCCGAATCCCACGACGAGGAAGATCCGGGCGAGCGTGCTCTTGAGCTTCCCGGGGCCGGCGCAGAGGACCATGAGCGGGGGGTAGAAGCACAGGAGCCGCTCGGCCACGTGCACCACGTGACGCTTGCCGAGGAGCGAGAAGGGGAGCGCCCAGAAGAAGATCATCAGGATCACGAGGAGAACCTCGGGAACGTAGTCGCGGAGCTGCTTTTGCGTGATGCGTCCGTCCGGGCCCCGGAGGGACGGCGGGTGCATCAGGATGATGGCGAAGGTCATGGCGAGCCAGAGGTAGAACACCCATTCGTCCGAGTGGGATTGATACACGTTCATGATGGAGAGGATGGCGCGGGTCTTGGGCCAGAGCGGCGTGTACTCGGCGTGGACGGTCTGGCCCGCATCGTCCACGAGTGATTCGGAGAAAATGTAGAAGAGGAGCAGGACCGCGCCGATGGGGAGCGCCCGCAGCACGGCCGTCCGGTACGGGAAGACGAGGGGAAGGCAGATGAGCGTCGACGCGAACAGGAAGACGAAGGTCTGGGCGTGCATGAGCCACGAGAGCGCCGCGCACACGAAGGCCCCCAGCACCCGGATGAGCTCCGGGAGCCGGCTTTCGGGAGGCCAGAGCAGGAAGGCCATGGCCATGAAGTAGAGGGGCACGGACAGGCAGTAGGCCGTGTACCCCATGAAGAGCATGTAGTTCCACGCCGGCGGGAAGCACAGGATGACGAGCCACTTGTCGCGTTTGAGCGCCGCGAGCAGGAGCAGACAGGAGAGGGGGAAGGCGGCCACGGTGATGCTGAGCAGGATCTTGGTCGCGGCCTCGGGAAAGGTGAGATGGGTGAGCCACACCTGGATCTTCCGGTAGGCGTAGTAGGGGTGGAAGCTCTCGTTGATCTCGTAATACGCGCCGAACCCGGCGACCGGAAGATCGTGGTAGGCGTCGATGGCGGCCTCGGCCACGTGCTGCGGCAGATCCATGAACGGGATGAACTCGAAGCGCCAGAAGGGTATGATGAGCGAGGTGCAGAGGATCACGATCACGGCCGTAAAACCGAGCGGGCGCAGCCAGGACGGCGTTTTCTCGATAGTCCGGGTGATCGTCACGCGGCAAGAAAAGCACAGGCGTCCGATGGGTGTCAATCGATCGGCCCGGCGTGGGCGAACAATACCCAACTCCGCGATTGACAATAAACGGCGTAAACGGAATAAAGTACTCTCCAGGAGGGAGAGGCCTGATGCCGCTCATATTGGAATCCGCCGGACGAAGCGATGTGGGATGCACCCGGGAGCACAACGAGGACAGCTTCCGGATCCTGCAGGATCACCGTCTCTTCCTTGTTGCCGACGGCATGGGTGGGCACCGGGCCGGTGATGTGGCGAGCGAGCTCGCATGCAAGACCCTCCAGGAGTTCTACGGGAACACCGAAGACGAGGACATCACCTGGCCCTTCCAGTTCGACGCCAAGCTCTCCCTGACCGAGAACCGCATCGTCTCCGGGATCAAGCTCGCGAACCGACGCATTTTCCAGTCCTCCATCAGCCACGCCGAGCAGCACGGCATGGGCACCACCATCGTATGCCTGACCTTCGATCCTGGCTTGCAGAAGGCCTACATCGCGCATGTCGGCGACAGCCGTTGCTACCGGCTCCGGAAGGGCGGGCTGGAGCTCCTCACCGCGGACCACTCGCTTGTGAACGACTATCTCAAGGCCATGCCGGATCTCACGGCCGAGCAGCTCGGCGACCTTCCGAGGAACGTCATCACGAGGGCGCTCGGCATGCAGGAGGAGGTCCGGGTGGACCTCCGGACCGTGGAGCCCGAGGCCGGCGACCTCTTCATCCTATGCTCCGACGGTCTCAACGCCATGATCACGGATGAGACGATCCAGAAGGAGTTCTCGCCCGAAGTCACGGACCTGAAGCAGATGGTGGAGCGCCTCATCGACCGGGCCAAGGACGCGGGGGGCGAGGACAACGTCACCGTCATCCTGATCCGGACGATGGAGACGCCGTCGGAAGAGCCGTCCCCGTAATTCCTATCCGAGTCCCCACGCACGAGGCCTGCCGGCCGCGTGGCGGTTGACGAGCGATGAAAGCCATTCTGAAGGAACGGTTGAAGGGACGAGAGGCGAATCGTCTCGATCCCTCGGGGGTCACCCGGGCCGCGGTGCTCATTCCCTTCTTCGAGAAGGCCGGTGAGACCCGGGTGCTCTTCACCCGGCGCACCGAGACGGTGCGCGACCACAAGGGCCAGATCAGCTTCCCCGGGGGGGTGCGCGACCCGGAGGACCAGGACCTCGAGGCCACTGCGCTTCGCGAGACGCAAGAGGAGATCGGCGTCGGGCCCGACGCGATCGAGGTTCTGGGCCCCCTGGACGACCTGAAGACGCAGACCGGCTACCTCATCGCGCCGTTCGTGGGCTGGCTCTCATGGCCTTTCACGCTCAAGGTCAATTCGGATGAGATCGCCGAGGTCCTCGAGATCCCGTGGCGGATCCTGGACGACCCTGCCGTTCATCGGGAGGAGGAGCTCCCGCATCCTCACGGCGGTCTCGGACGGTACCACGCCTACCGGGTGGGCGACGTCCTCATCTGGGGCGCCACGGCCGCGCTGGTCTTCCGGCTGCAGGAGATCCTGGGCGGAACCGCTCTATAGACGTTCGAGGGGATTACGTGGACGGAAATTCGGGAGACGCCGTCACATTCCGGCGTCGGGCTCGCAGCCGCCGAGGCCGTCGGGCTGGTAACCGATATTGCAATCGCAGGTGAAGCCGGGATCGCCGACCGATGACGGCGCCTGGTCATTGCACGTCGCGTTGGGGTCGCAGTCCGCGATTCCGCCGTCCGCACATTCATTGATGTTTTGGCAAGCCCCGGCGTCGTCTTCCCTGTAGCCGTCGTTGCACGAGCACCGGTAGGAGCCGTTGGGCTGGTTGTTGCAGTCCTTGTCCGCAGGGCACAGATCCTCCTGGCAGGACGTGCAATGGCTCTCGTAGTCCGGGCAGCAGTCTCCCAGGATCAGGCAGTCGGGCTCGCAGAAGCAGTGCCGCAGCGGGTTCCCATCGCCGCAGTAGCCGACGCACGTGGCCAGGCCGGTTACGGGGACATCCGCGGCCTGCACCGGAATGCCGGCCAGTCCGGTCGGGCCGTAATTGTCATCCGGATTTTCGCCCAGGAAGTCGGTCAGCCGGGTCATCTTGAAGGTGGTCAGATCCACCATGTAGACGACCCTGTGGCAGAAGTGATTGTTGATGTCGCAACTTAAAGAGACCGTGGGTTCGCCGATGTACGCTTTCCCGCTCTTGACGGCCACGACATCCACGCCGAAGAGCTGGCTGCCGGAGTAGTACATGAGATTGCTGTAATGGGCCGGATCGTAGGCCACGGTTCCGGGCGCCGTGATGTCCAGGGTGAGCAGCATGTTCATCTCGCCCGCATCGATTTCGCCGAAGCTGTCGGCCCCATTATTCCCGGTGTAATAGGCGTGATGGCCGTCAGGGCTGAAAGCGAACGACTGGGCGGCCCGCGGCAGGCCGGTCACAGCGCCCTGGAATTCCAGCACGCCGGGCGCCGTGATCCGGTAGACCCCGACGTCGAACAGCTTGGCATCCCCCATAGGGCCTCCGTCAGGCGTATAGTATTGAGAGACATCCGTGACCAGAACGGTCTGGTTGTCGGGCGCAATGCCGACGTTGACAGGCCTGATGACGATTCCGCCGTCAGGAACACTGGCATCAAAGTTTTCAATCCCTTCGATGGTGTCCCCTTCGTCGGTCATGAAGTAATGATACATGTGGGCGTAGGTCAGGTGGCCCGCGCCGTTGATCGTCAGGGTGTGGAGCATGCCTTGGAAATAATCGACGGCGATCACCGTGCCGTCGGGAGCGACCTCGACCCCATTCGCATAGAAGTTGGGTGTTGTCGTGAAGGTTTCGACGATGGACCGGTTCTTGATGTCGATGACCACGATATTCAGGGAGAAACCGCCGTCCGTAACCAGCGCGTACTTGCCGTCGGCCGTAATAGCGATGTCTTCCGCGAACATGGGCATCTTCAACGTGCCGAGGCGCACGGGCGCGGTCAGGTCCGTGAGGTTGATGAAGTAGATTCTGCTATCTCCGAAATTCGAGATCAGGGCCGTCTTGCCGTCCGGGGTCACCATGACGTCGAAAAGACCACCGCCCTTGGTGCCCAACTCTCCCTTCAGGTACGGGCCGTACACCGCGTCGGTCTTGGTGTCGATAAGGTTGATGCTGGACTCGCTGTTGTTCGCCACGATGATCCAGTGGGACAGATCCTTGGGGCCCGAATCGTAGCCCGCATCGGCGTCCGCGTCGGCGTCCGCATCGGCGCCCGAATCCGCGTCGGCATCGGCGTCCGTGTCCGTGTCGGCATCCGTGTCCGTATCGGCGTCCGTGTCGGCATCCGCGTCGCCGTCCGCATCCGAGCCCGCGTCCACGTCCGCGCCCGTGTCCGCGCTTCCGTCCAACCCGGCGTCGCCCTTCTTGTCGCCGGAGCCACCGCAGGCGGCAAACAAAGCGATCAGCGCCCCCATAAGAGCCGTTCTGAAAATTCTGATAGAGAGCATTGTGATTCTCCTTTCATGGGCCATGGGCCGGTGTTGCGTGTGCCCGTATCGGGCGTCGTAATCTTATCGAGTCTATCAGAAACCGCGTAGGAAAAGGACTGAAAACGACCTACAATTCGCACTTGGAGACAGACCCGTTTCAGCCGAGCTGAAACGTCGGGAAGATGCCTCGCTTCGGGGAAGTGCCAGACTACTCTTCCTGCGCACCCCATCAGTACACACAGAGGATGTTGGGGAACCGGACTGCACGAGGAGAAGAAGGCGACCACGGGGGGCGCCCCTATGGAAGATCTCCCTCCGATGCATACTTACGATTTGCGCTCGCTTTCGAGAAGTTGCTTGAGGCGCGTCGGCTCGAGGCGGAGGAGAATCACCTTCTCCTTCGTCACCTGCACCTCGCCGGACGGGGATTTCTTGCGCTTCACCACGTAGCGGCGCCGGGTGATGATGACCTCCACCTTGTCCTCGCCGCGAAGTGCGCTGAAGTGCGCTGCGAGATGCGCCGCGTCGACCACGAGTTCGGGCGGCGGAAGCTCCTTGCCCCGGTGCGGCACCACGACATGCGACCCGGCCGCGCTCCGGACGTGGAGCCAGAGGTCGTCCATGGCCGCGTGATGCAGGGTCAGCTCGTCGTTGGCCCTCGCGTTGCGCCCGACCCGGATCTCACGGTCGTTGGAGCCGACGAAGGCCCGGTACGGAAGCGTCTCCTTCTGCTTCTTCCGGCGGGGAGGAGGTCCGGCCTCCTGGGGCCCGGCAACGGTCCGGGGCGCCTCGATCGCCGGGGCGGACTCGTTTTCGAGCTGCGTTAGCTTCTCCCTGGCGCGCTCGAGCGCGTGATCGATTTTCTCGAGCCGTCGGACCATTCCGGGGTATGCCCGCTGGTAGCGGCCTGCGCGATGGAACATCCGGGTCATGTTCTCGACCGGCGTGAGGGACGGGTCGAGCGGGATCCGCACTTGCTCCGACGGATCGCCGAAGAGGTCCGGCACCTCGGCCGTTGTCTCTCCCTTCCGGATCGCGTGGAGATGGATCTTGAGCAGCTCGGCGAGCCGCATCTCCTGTTTCGCGGCCTCGGCCCGATCGAGGTCCCCGCGCAGGGCTTTCCGGAGCCGCTCCAGGCGCTTCACCTCGCGTCTCGACGCAGCGAGGCTCTGCTGCCGCCAGGCCTCCTGCCATTGCCGCCCCTCCTCCTCGGCGTAGAACGAGGAGATCGTCTGCTCGAGGCCGGGACCTGCGAAACGGCTTTCGCCGTCCCCGGCGCCGGGCTTGGGCAAAGGCGGGATGTACGGTTTTCCGGTCGCGAGATCCCGCCGTCGCGACTTGTTGGCCGCAATGCTTCCGAGAATGACGTCGTCCGGCCCGGTGAGAAAGAGGTTTGCATGACGGCCCGTGAGCTCGGCGTAGAGCCGGCGCTCCTCGCCGCGGCGCAGGAATCGGATCAGCACCAGCCGGTCCGCGCCGGGCTGGGTTACGTTCGTGATGCGTCCTCCCTTGATCTCCTTGCGCAGCAGCATCACAAAGGGCCCTGGGGTTTGGGCCGAGCAAGGCTTCTCCTCGACGCGGTGGATCCGGGAGAGCCCGCTCTCGGCGACGAGGAGGAGATGGCTTGTTCCGCCGGGGCCGCGGAGCTCGAGGGCGATCCGGTTCTTGCCGCGAGCGGGTTGGATCACCTGCTCCACGCATGAGTCCGCGAGCTCCCGGTCGAGCAGGTCGGCGAGCAGCGCGATCTCGGAGGAGAGGAGGCTCACGGCAGGCCGCGGCCCGCAACGGCTGCCCCGCAGGTCATGCACTTGGATCCGGATATTCCCTTCACGCGCGAGCGGAAGCCCATCCTCTCGATGAGGAGCGAGCCGCAGGAGGGGCAGCTCGTGTTCTCGCCCGGATCGCCGGCCACGTTGCCGGTGTAGACATAACGCAGCCCGGCGGCGAGGCCGATCTCCCGGGCCCGGACCAGAAGGGAGACCGGGGTCGGAGGCCGGTCCGTCCAGCGGTAGTCCGGGTGGAACCGGGTGACGTGCCACGGCATGTCCCTGGAGATCCCGGCCAGGCGCCGCGCCGTGGCCTCCAGATCCTTCTCGTCGTCGCTGAAGTCCGGAACCAGGAGGGTCGTGACCTCCACCCACACTTGGTCCGCAACGAGGCTCTCGATGGTCTCGAGGACGCTCGACATCGGAACGCCGAGCACCTCCCGGTACTTCTTGTCCGAGAAGCACTTGAGATCCACATTGGCCGCGTCGATGAGCCGTCCCGCCCTTTTGGCCGCGTCCCGGCTCCAGGCGCCGTTGGTGACGTAGACGATGCCGAGCCCGGCCCTCTTGGCCGAGTCGGCCATGTCCTCCGTGTATTCCAGGAGCAGGATCGGCTCGGTGTAGGTGACCGAGATCGACGCCGACCCCTGGCGCGCCGCAGCCTCCACCACCTCCTCGGGCGGGACAGCCGTGCCGGGCGTATCGCCGCGCTTGAGCGATCGCTTGGGCGCCTGCGAGATGGAATGGTTCTGGCAGAAGGGGCAGGCGAGGTTGCAGCCCGCCGCGGCGATGGAGAAGGACAGGCTGCCCGGGAAATAGTGGAAGAGCGGCTTCTTCTCGATCGGGTCGTTATGGGTCGCGATGAGCCTGCCGTAGGTCGAGGCGTAAAGCTCGCCGTTCTCGAGGCGGCGGGTGCCGCAGAAGCCGGTGTCCCCGTCGGCCGCAAAGCGGCAGGACCGCGGGCAGAGCCCGCACAAGGTCCTTCCTTGGCCGTCCTTCAGTGAAAAGAGGGCTTTCCGTGCTTCCATGGGACTATGTCCTGAGCCCCAGCTCCTCGCGGATCTCGTTCTCCAGGCCCGGGGTGAAGTCCGAGCGGTTGATCAGGGTCGATATCCGCGTCTCGCTGCTCGAGATCATGAGGGGATTGACCCGAGTCTTGCCGAGAACTCGGAAAAAACGGGCCGCGACGTGAGGGCTGGTCCTGAGCTTCTCTCCCTCCACAGTGAGCTTCACCACCAGGCTGTCGTGGAGAGGGGTGCCGAACGAGGAGAGCGCCTCGAGCGCAGCCTCGAGCTTCGGCGTGGGGATCGTGAAGGAAAGGGAGATGATCCCGTCTTCGCGGCTGGTCTCGGTCAGAAGATCGACGCCGATCCCGTGATCGGCGAGGGTGGACAGCATGTCCCCCACCACATCCCGGCCCGGAGACAGGTCGTGAAAGGTGACCAGCGTCTCTTCCAGGCTCACGTGCAGGGACGTAGCCAAGGGCAAGGCTTCCCGGCTACCTGGACCCACCCTCTCCCCCTTCGATCCGGGCGGCCGTCGGGGCCGATTCCCTGGGCTCCTCGGCTTCGGCCTTGGCGAAGAGCTCGTGGCTCCAGTTGGGGATCACGACCGAGAAGGTCCCGGAGCCGTACCGGTCCTCCCGGTCCTCGATGGCGATAGCCTCCTGACGCACCATCTCCGAGACGATCTCCTTGCGCTGCAGGTTGCTCTTGGTCGAGAACGCCTCGTTCATGTAGGACTTGAAGAACGGCCCGAGCCAGATGTCCGTGGTCCGGAGCTCCTTTCGCGCGCGGAGGAAGAGCTTCGCGCACCGGAGGAGATCCTCCGGCTCCACCGCGGCCGCGGTCTCGGCCTCCGCTTTCGGAGCCGGCTTCTCCAGAAGCTCGGGGGGGAGCAGGCTCACGGCGTCGATGAAGTTGTCCGGCCCGACGATCTCGCGGAGCTCGGACGAGGTGGTGGCTGCGGGGTTCACCAACAGGACGTCCCGGGCCTGCTCGCGGATCCGCTCGGCGATGTAGAGGTAGTCCTTGTCTCCTGCGACCAGCACGAAGGTGTCGATCTCGGGCTTGGTGAGGAGCACGTCCAGGATATCGAGGCTCATCTTGAGGTCGCCGGAGTTCCGGGCCCTTCGTGAGAGGACATACTGCGGGGAGATCCCGAGATAGCTCAAAGGCTGGAGCGCCTCGCGCGTCGCCGAGAAGTCCCAGGTGCCGTAGGCCCTGCCCACCACCATCTTGAGTCCGCAGTCGTCGGTCAGCCACTTCCTCATCTGCGCGAGGATCTCGAGCGTGGCCTCGATGGGGCGGGTGCTCTCATCGCGCATGGCCATGTAGAGATTCTCGAAATCCACGAAGAGGGCCGCGCGCGCATGGTCCGGGCACGGCGTTTCGGTTTTCGTTTTCTTTTCTTTATTCTCCATCATTCACTCCTCGAATCCTGCATTCACTTTCCTATACATTGGAAAGGGGGCTTGGGCAAGCAAGGCCATGAGCCTTCATGCCGATGGGCGTTACTCCGCCTTGAGCTCCTTGAGCCCGGCGCTGTACACCTCGCGTCTCGGAAGACCCAGCTGCCTGGAGAGAACCCCGGCCGCCTCCCGCAGGGTCAGGCCCTTGGCGAGCTCGACCCGGAGGATCTTCCGGAGCGAGGCTTCATCCACCGCCTCCCCCTCGCTCCGTTCGGTCGGCGCTCCGGCGATGACCACGGTGATCTCCCCTTTCAGGGGTCCGCCGGGCTCCCGACTGAGCGTGTCCAGCGCGCCGCGCCGGATCTCCTCGTGGACCTTGGTGAGCTCCCGGCACAGGGCGGCCTCGCGATCCGGTCCGAGCGTGTCGCGGAGATCCTCGAGCAGGGCCTGGACCCGGTTCGGGGCCTCGTAGAGGATGAGGACCGACGGGTCCTGGACCAGGGCGTTGAGCCTCGCCCTTCTCCGGCTCGGCTGGCGGGGGAGAAACCCCACGAACCGGAACCCCTCGCCCGGAAGCCCGGCCGCGGACAGGGCGGCCACGGCGGCCGACGCGCCCGGCACCGGGGTGACGCGGAACCCGGCGTCGTGAACCCCGCGGACCACGACGAGCCCCGGATCCGAGACCCCAGGCGTCCCGGCGTCGGAGACCAGCGCCACGTCCCGTCCCGAGGTCAGGAGGTCGATCACGGCGGGCAGCCGGGCTCGGGCGTTGTGGGCATGGCAGGATAGGATGCGCGACGGGATCTTGTAATGCTCCAGGAGCTTCCGGGTGCGGCGCGTGTCCTCGGCCAGGATCAAGGCCGCGCTCGAGAGGACACGGACCGTCCGGAAGGTGGTGTCCTCGAGGTTGCCGATCGGCGTGGCCGTGACGTAAAGCGTGCCGGCCGGCCCGGAGCCTTCAGCGGACATCGAAGTGCTCCCCCATCTCCTCGAGCAGGAAGGTGCGGAGACGCTCGAGGAGGCGTTTCTCGATCTGTCGGATGCGCTCGCGGCTCACCCTGAAATGCTTGCCGATCTCCTGGAGCGTGAGTGGGGCGTCGGTCATGAGCCGGTGCTCGAAGATGAAGCGCTCCTTGCCCTCGAGCGGCTTTCCGAACGCCTCGAGCTTGGTCCGGAGCGCCCGCTGGAACTCGTCGAGGGACAGCTCCTCGTCCTGCGCCCCCGCCGGGGTCGAGAGGAGGTCGATCCGCGCCACGGACTTTCCGCCGTCGTCGCTCAGGGGCGCGTCCAGCGACACGTCGGCGCCGCGGAGCCGGCGATCCATGTCGACCACTTCCTGGACCGAGACGTTGAGCCGGTCCGCGATGAGGTCCGGCGTGATCTCGAAGCCCATGGCGGTGAGCCGCGCCCGCTCCTTGTTGAGGTTGAAGAAGAGCTTGCGCTGGGCCTGCGTGGTGCCCAGCTTCACCATCCGGCAGCTGTTCAGGATGTAACGGAGGATGTACGCCCGGATCCACCAGGCGGCGTACGAGGAGAGCTTCACCTCGCGGTATGGGTCGAACTTGTGAACCGCCTGGAGCAGGCCCACGTTCCCCTCCTGGATGAGATCCATGATGTTGCGGTAGGCGCGGCGGTACTCGAAGGCGATCTTCACGACCAGCCGGAGGTTGGCCGTGACGAGCCTCGCCGCGGCCTGGACATCCCCGTGCTCCTGGTATTGCACGGCCAGCGCATGCTCCTCCTCCGGGGTGAGCAGATCGTGGCGCTGGACCTCGTGCAGGTAGGCCTGGAGGAGGTCGTACCGTGTGATGGAGGTGGAGTCGGACGCCAGGGGCCGGAGCTCCGGCATCGGCTCGGACTCGACGGCCTCCTCGTCCTGCTCCGGGATCCCGTCCTCCAGCGGACCCTCGACCACCTCGCTCTGGAACTCGGGCGCGCCGCCGTCTTGCTCGGGGGGCACGGGTCTTTTTTTTCCGGATGTAGTCATGTTG
>Ga0315282_10005302_pt1 | contig 22025 bp, 20 predicted proteins | sample YL17G07_20_MG_FD_203693 | JGI IMG/M metagenome (GOLD analysis project Ga0315282, IMG submission 203693) | Sediment microbial communities from Yellowstone Lake, YNP, Wyoming, USA - YL17G07_20 | ecosystem: Environmental > Aquatic > Freshwater > Lake > Sediment | place: USA: Wyoming | collected... | reverse complement strand
TTCATTCATGGATAGATTAGATGGTACAGGTATGTTGAAGAAAAAAACAGCTGAAGACCTGGGAGTTCTGGGGCTTGCGGCAAGGGCCAGCGGGATTGAGAAAGATTTAAGAAAAGATTTTTCCCGGGTATATTCTAATGTAAGGTTTAATTTAATGAAAGAATCTAGCGGGGATGTAATGGCAAGGCTTAATATAAGGGTATCTGAATTCGAAGAATCTATAAGCTTAATAAGGCAGTTTGTTGACATGATAAAACAAGGCAGTATTGATCTTCAGGAAAAGCTAAAGTTAAAAGATGGTTTTGGGCTTGGATATATAGAAGCATGGAGAGGGCCGTTACTTTACTGGGTTAAACTTAACAAGTCAGGGTTGATTGAAAGATGTAAAATAGTCGATCCTTCATTTCATAACTGGGAAGGGTTGTGTTATTCAGTGCTAGGGGACATTATCCCGGATTTTCCTGTGTGCAATAAAAGTTTTGATCTTTCTTATTCAGGCAACGACCTATGATAAATATACTTAAAAATAGAATAATAAAAGGAATAGTTACAAGGCCTATTGAGATGGATCGGGAGATTAAAAAGGTTGGCGCAGAGCTCAAGAGCTTAGTCTATAAAAGATTCGGCAGATCTTTTCATATAAGAGAAGTGGATACCGGCTCCTGCAATGCCTGTGAATCAGAGATAATAGCCGCTACCAATCCTATATATGATATCCAGAGATTCGGGGTAAGTTTTGTAGCTTCTCCAAGGCATGCAGACGCGCTTTTAGTGACAGGATCTGTTTCCAAAAATATGCTTTTAGCTTTAAAAAAGACATACGAAGCAATGCCTGAGCCGAAGTTTGTAATAACCTGCGGCGACTGCGCCCTTGACGGAGGGATATTCAAAGATTCCTATTACGTTGAAAACGGCGTTAAAAACATTCTCCCCGTAATTCTTCATATCCCGGGATGCCCGCCTAGCCCATCCATGATTATAAAATCTCTTTTAGCTTTTCTGAAAAAGTAAAAAACAAGGAATATGATTCAAGGAAAAAATCTTGACATAATGGAAAAAGGTGGTATAATTTAAAACTAACAGATACCTTTAAATCAGCACAGAGAGGCTGATAAGGGAGTAAAAGTGAATATAGTGAATTTTATAATTTTAATATATAATGGGCTTAATCAGAAATGGTTAAAGCCCTTTTTTATTATAACCACCCCAACCTGCGTAGTTATTGAAATGAGGTCAATATGCCGTTAAAGCAAGTTTTTACAAAAGAAGAGATAGAACGCACTATCACAAGAATAAGCCATGAGATTATAGAAAACAATAAAGGCGTTAAAGGCCTTGTTATAATCGGGATAAGAACAAGAGGGTATATCCTTGCAGAACGTATCGCAAAAGTTATAAATGACCTGTATGGCACGAAATTAGATGTGGGCGCGCTTGATATAACTTTTTACAGGGATGATTTGAGCGCTATATCCGAACAGCCCGTGATTCATAATACAGAAATAGATTTTGATATAGAGAACAAGAATATAATACTTATAGACGATGTTTTGTATACAGGCCGGACTATCAGGTGCGCGTTGGATGCTATTATAGATTTTGGGAGGCCAAGGACGATACAGCTGGCAGTTTTGATTGACAGGGGCCATCGCGAACTGCCTATAAAGGCTGATTATGTCGGCAAAAATATTCCCACATCGCAAAAAGAAATTGTGCAGGTAAAACTTCAGGAAATAGACAATGAAGACAGTGTGACTTTAGAGGAAATCGAGGATGATAAAGAAGAAGACGGGAAAGTGGGTTAATAAAGATCTCCTGGGATTGGAATATCTTACAAAAGAAGATATCGAGCTGCTTCTGGATACAGCAGTTTCATTCAGAGAGATCCTTGACAGAAAGATTAAAAAGGTCCCGGCGCTTCGCGGTAAAACAGTAGTAAACCTGTTTTACGAGCCGTCTACCAGAACCAGGGTATCTTTTGAAGTGGCTGCCAAAAGATTATCAGCAGATGTTATAAATATCGCGGTAGAATCTTCAAGTGTTAAAAAAGGCGAGACCTTGAACGATACCGGTAAGAATATAGAAGCATTGAAGGCGGATATTATTGTGGTGAGGCATAATTGTTCCGGCGCAGCCACTATGCTGGGCCGTAATGTGAATATAAGCGTGATAAACGCAGGAGACGGGTGGCACGAGCATCCTACGCAGGCGCTTTTAGACATGTTTACCCTGAGAAAGAAATTGGGAAAACTTGAAGGGTTGAATGTCAGCATAGTAGGGGATATTGCCCATTCCAGAGTCGCTCGGTCGAATATATGGGGTTTGACAAAATTTGGGGCAAATGTAACTGTCTGCGCGCCGAAGATTTTAATTCCGCCGGGAATAGAAAAGATGGGAGTTAAAATTACGGATAATATAGACGATGCGCTGAGCAGCGCTGACGCTATAAATGTCTTAAGGATGCAGTTTGAGCGTGATGATATGAAGGCGTTTCCGAGCCAGCTGGAATATTTTAAGAATTTTGGGATTACAGAAGAGAGATTGAGAAAAGCCAAAAAGGATATCATTATAATGCATCCTGGCCCCATAAATAGAGGGGTTGAGATTTCAAGCGAGGTTGCTGACGGGACTAATTCAGTGATATTGGAGCAGGTTACAAACGGGATTGCTATCAGGATGGCAGTGTTATTCTGGGTGTCACAGGTTAGAGACAAGGAAGTAAAGAATGAAATTAATTATTAAAAACGGACATGTAGTTGATCCTGCGAATAAGATAGACGAGGTTATGGATATTCTTGTGGAAGGCGGGAAGATATCTAAAGTAGCCAGGGCTATAGATGCCAAGGCTGAAACAGTTATTGATGCTTCCGGAAAAATTGTGATGCCAGGAATAGTTGATATGCATGTTCATTTAAGAGAGCCTGGCAGAGAAGATAAAGAAACTGTTTTTAGCGGCACAAAGGCTGCGGCTAAAGGCGGGGTTACGAGCGTTTTGGCGATGCCGAATACATTGCCAAGCCTTGATTCAGCGGAAATTATTAAGACGCTGAAAGATATTATTAAAAAGACAGCAAATGTGGATGTGTTTATATGCGGGGCGATCACAATAGGAAGGCAGGGCAAGGAATTAGTAGGAATGGGTATATTGAAGAAAGAAGGCGTTATCGCGATTTCAGATGACGGCGCGTCAATTGATAGCGATGAGTTGATGCTAAAGGCGCTTAAAGAGGCAAAAAAAGAAAAACTTCTTGCAATATGCCACTCAGAAGATAAATCGCTTTCCGGTCAGGGCGTAGTCAACCGAGGCTTTACTTCTACAAGGCTGGGCCTGAGAGGAATTTCAAAAGAGTCTGAATATAAGAGAGTAGCCAGGGATATAAAGCTTGCGGAAGAGTCCGGCGCAGCTGTGCATATTGCTCATTTGAGCTGCGCTGAGTCAGTTGAAATTATCAGAAAAGCAAAGAAAAAAGGTGTCAAGGTAACAGCAGAAACAGCGCCGCATTATTTTAGTCTAAGCGAAGAAGGCCTTCTGGGCTATAATACAAATATGAAAATTAACCCGCCGTTACGGACAAAAGAAGATATTCTGGCAATAATAGAGGGGTTAAAAGACGGCACAATAGACGTTATTGCCTCTGACCACGCGCCTCATACTGAAAATGAAAAAGAAATAGAATTTGAATACGCGGAATTCGGAAGCATAGGCTTAGAAACAGAACTTGCTGTAAGCTTTACAGAGCTTGTAAATTGCGGGCTATTGACATGGAGCGAACTAGTAAAGAGGATTTCTCTTAACCCCTCGAAAATTTTGGATATAGATAAGGGGACGCTTGGTTTTGGCAAAGACGCTGATATAGCTATTGTGTCGCCTGAAAAAGAATGGGTAGTTAATAAAGTTGGTTTTGTGTCCAAATCAAAAAATTCAGCTTTTATCGGAAAGAAATTAAAAGGTGTAGTTGAATATACAATATCAAAAGGAAAGATAGTATATAAAACCTCTCCGTTCGCCGAACGGGAAATTTTCCGTTCGGCGAACGGAGAGGTTGGGATGGCAAAATGAAATTTGCAGCTGATTTTCACATACATTCTAAATATAGCCGCGCCACAAGCCCAAATATGAATATAAAAACGCTTTCGGAATACGCAAAGCTTAAAGGCATATCCCTGCTCGGGACAGGAGATTTCACGCACTATCTATGGCTGGAAGAATTAAAAAATACTCTAAAAGATTCAGGGAACGGCTTATTTGAATATAACAGCGTGAATTTCATGCTCACGGGAGAAGTATCCAGCATATATTCTAAAAATGGCAAGGTCAGGAAAATTCATAATGTTATTTTTGTTCCGAGTTTTGATATTGCTGATAAAGTAAACGCGGTTCTTTCAAATTATGGGAATATTGCGTATGACGGAAGGCCTATTATAGGTATTGACGCAAAACTCCTGGCAGAGGTTTTATTTGGGATCAGTAAAGATATATTCCTGGTGCCAGGGCACATCTGGACACCGTGGTTTTCGCTTTTCGGTTCCAAGTCAGGCTTTGATTCAATAGAGGAATGTTTTGGAGAATACACTAAAGATATATATGCCCTGGAAACAGGGCTTTCTTCAGACCCGGGCATGAACTGGCAATGGAGTAAGCTAGACAGGTTTAGCCTGATTTCGAATTCTGATTCGCACAGCCCGCAAAAAATAGGGAGGGAAGCGAATGTATTTGATATTGAGATGAGTTACAAAGCTGTTACGGATACTTTGAAGAAAAAAGATAAAAAGAAGTTTCTTTATACAATTGAATTTTTCCCTGAAGAAGGCAAGTATCATTATGATGGTCACAGGGCCTGCAATGTAAGATTAAGCCCTCAGGAGACAAAGAAAAATAAAAATAAGTGCCCTGTTTGTGGAAAACCCCTTACAATAGGCGTTATGAATAGGGTGGCGGAACTTGCGGATAGGCCTGAAGGGTTTGTGCCGGAGAACAGCATTCCTTTTAAGAGGACGATACCTTTGTCGGAAATAATAGCCGATGTAATAGGCGTAGGCGATGCGTCTAAAGCAGTTGATGCGGAATACAGCGCGATAATCCCGCGGCTCGGCACAGAGCTTGAAGTCTTGATGGAAGTTGAAAGCGATAAACTTTTAAAAGAACTGCCTCTAAAAATAGCAAAGGCAATTATAAATGTGAGAAATGGTAATGTGAATATCCTGCCGGGTTTTGACGGAGAGTACGGCACAATAGAAATATTAAAAGAAAAAGACAGTATAAGCGAGAAACAGTTAAACTTATTTTAAATTTCCAGGCGAATATTATGAAAGACATAAAAGCCAAAATTTTATCAAATAAAAAAATCGGGAGCGCTTATTATAAAATAGCTATTGATGCCCCTTATATTGCCAGGTCTGCAAGACCAGGACAGTTTGTGCAGATAAAATGCAGCGACTCCTTAGAGCCGCTTTTAAGAAGACCTTTCAGTATACATAGGGTCAATGGCAATATGGAGATTTTGTATGAAACAGTCGGGAAAGGTACGGAAATCTTATCCAGGAAAAAAGAAGGGGACTTTGTAGATATTTTAGGCCCTCTCGGTAATGGTTTTTCTTTGCCAGAAACTTCTAACTTAGAGCCCAGGGCTATTATTATTGCCGGAGGCGTGGGCGCTGCGCCGCTCGTATATCTTACGGAAGAATTAACAAAAAAGAAGATAAAAACAATTGTGTTGATAGGCGCGAAAACAAAAGACCTGATTTTATGCGAGAAAGATTTTAAAAAAGCCGCTCATGAAGTTTATGTTTCTACTGATGACGGCACTTACGGTTCGCATGGTTTTGTGTCAAAATTATTCCATAAGATTTTAAAAATAACAGAAAGCCGGTTTTACACAGTTGTTTATGTCTGCGGACCGCAGGACATGCTCAAATGCATTGCTGAAATATGCCAGGAGCGGAATTTTGAATGCCAGGTGTCTTTGGAAGAAAAGATGGCTTGTGGAATAGGCGCGTGTCTTGGGTGTGTAGTCAAAACAAGATCAGGCAATAAACTTGCCTGCAAAGACGGCCCGGTTTTTAACGCCAATGAGCTAATCTGGCCTTAACTTCACGAATAGTGCCAGGCACGAATTGTCAAGTTAGCGCGGAGCTTACTTTGTTCGCTCCGCTACTCCAAAATCTTTTGGAATAGCGGAGCGAAGCCCGCTTCGCCCGCGAAGCGAGGCGAGCTCCGCGCAAAAAGGAATTTCCTATTATATCAAGTTAGACTGGGAAGGGATATGGTATGGCAGTGTTAGGAATAAATATAGGGAAGATAAAACTTAATAATCCAGTGATGGCTGCCTCCGGGACATTTGGGTATGCTCAGGAATTTGAAAAATTAGTTAACTTGAAAAATATAGGCGCGATTATTACAAAGACAATTACTTTGAATCCCAAGGCTGGAAATCCAATGCCAAGGATATGTGAAACCGCAGGCGGGATGCTTAATGCAATAGGGCTTCAGAACGAAGGCGTAGATAATTTTATAAAAGAAAAAATGCCGTATCTTTCTAAAATAGGCAGCCCTATTATTGTAAGTATATCAGGGAATAATATAGATGAGTTTTTTATTCTTGCAAGACGGCTTGATAAGATAAAAGGCATAAGCGGCCTGGAACTGAATATATCGTGCCCGAATATTAAGAGCAGAGGATTAGTGGCACAGGATAACAAGGCAACGTATGAAGTTGTAAAAGCTGTGAAAAAAATAACAGCGAAGACTGTTATTACAAAACTTTCTCCGAATGTGACAAATATAGTTGAGATTGCCAAGGCAGCCCAGGATGCTGGTTCAGACGCAGTGAGCCTTGTGAATACATTTTTAGGAATGGCCATAGATATAGATACGAAAAGGCCAAAGCTGGGGAACATTACAGGCGGTTTAAGCGGGCCTTGCATAAAACCAATAGCCCTTAGGATGACCTATGAGGTTTCAAGGAATATTAATATCCCTGTAATAGGTATAGGTGGTATAATGAATAGTAATGATGCTATTGAATTTATATTAGCGGGCGCTACGGCTATTCAGGTAGGCACTGCTAATTTTATAGAGCCGGGTGTCTGTGGAAAAATAGTAAAAGGCATAGAAGATTATCTAAGAAAGCATAAAGTAGAAAAAGTAGAAGATATTATAGGCACCCTGAATGATAAAAAATAATATTATTGTAGCGCTGGATGTGAATACACTTAAGGAAGAAGCGAGGCTTTTGGATATTTTAAACCCATATGTGCAGATTTTTAAGGTAGGCATGGAGTTGTTTTATTCCTGCGGAGTAAAGGCAATCGACCTTGTAAAAAAATACGACAAAGATATTTTTTTAGACCTGAAATTTCATGATATCCCGAACACAGTTTATGCCTCTAGCAAAGTTGCTGTAAGATTTGGCGTATCTATGTTTAACGTCCACGCTTCAGGCGGGATAGACATGATGAAAAAGGCTGTTGAGGGGGCAGAGGAAGAAAGTGAAAAATTAGGTATAGCGAGGCCTAATATTCTTGGAGTGACAGTGCTGACAAGTATGGATTTAGAAGCTTTAAAGAAAACAGGCATAAATAAATCGTCGGAAGATCAGGTGTTGAATTTAGCCAGATTGGCTAAAGAGGCTGGATTGGATGGCGTGGTAGCGTCTCCGGAAGAGATAATTCCGGTAAGGAAAAATATAGGAAAAGATTTTTTAATAGTTACTCCAGGCGTAAGGCCCCAAGGAAGCGAAACAGGTGATCAGAAGAGAGCGGCTACTCCAAAAGAAGCGTTTGAAAGAGGCGCAGATTATATTGTGATAGGCCGTCCTGTTACAAAGGCCAAGGATCCTGCGCATGCTTTAAAGACGCTTTTATAGCGTTGCTGACTTCACCCCTCACCATAAAGCCGTGGAGCTTCACAAATAGTGCCTGGCACGAATTGTAAAGTTAGGAAGAGGAGAAGTGGTGAAAGAGATAGATATTTTGAATTTATTTAAGGAAACAGGCGCGCTTTTAAGCGGGCATTTCAGGCTTTCGAGCGGGCTGCATAGCGGGAATTATTTTCAGTGCGCGCTGTTACTGCAGAATCCGGACATAGCCGAGAAAATATGCCAACAATTAGCAGGGTATTTTAAAGATGATAAGCCTACATGCGTAGTGGCGCCTGCTCTGGGAGGGATAATAGTATCTTATGAAACCGCAAGGTCTCTCGGGGTGAAATCTTTATTCGCAGAGCGGGTAGAAGGAAAGATGACATTAAGACGGGGATTTGAACTGAAAAAAGAAGACAGGGTGCTTGTAGTTGAAGATGTCATAACAACGGGACTTTCTACAAGCGAGGTATTAGAGGCAGTAAAATCAATCGGCGCCAAAATAATAGGCGTTGGCTGCATAGTAGATAGAAGTGGAAAAATCTTGGATTTTGGTGTAAAATTAAAAAGTCTAGTCAGGCTGAATTTTCTCACATATAAGCCTGAAGAATGCCCTTTGTGTAAAAACGGTATTGAGATAAAAAAACCAGGAAGCCGTTAAAGGCAAAGGCCGAGAAAGCGCCAAAAGGATTTATCATGAAAGATATTGTTGAAAAGATTCTCAGGGAGGAAGAAAGAGCCGGTAAAATTCTCCAAGATGCGAAAGAAGAAGCGGATCGCATCGTGAAAGACGCTAAAAAAGAAAAAGAAACTATTATAAGCCAGGCTATAAACGAGGCAGATGATTTCAGCTGTAAACAAAAAGAAGAATTAGAAAAAAAATTCTTATCTGAAAAAGAAAAAGTACTTAAAGAGACAAAGAACGAAACCCTTGCTATTAGAGATAGGAAAGAAAAAGACGTTTCTGAGATTTCCAGAAAAGTTTTCTCTCAGATAATAACCATAAAAAATTAGATATGCGGGAACTCGCTACGTATTCTTTTATCAACGCCAAAATCAGGGCTATGATTTCATTTCTCATAAGCCCGGCTTTATTTTCCAGGATGCTGGAGGCAGAGGATTTTTATAAGTCCCTGGAGATATTGAAAGAATCCCCCTACCATAAAGGCGCAATAGAAAATATCCCTAAAGAAATAACAGACTTGAGGGTTATTGAAAAGCAATTTATAAAAAATGATCTGGCTATATATAAAAAAATACACAAATGTATCCCTGGGAAAATAGAAAAAGAACTCATGGGCATTTTTATAGAAAAGTATGAACTTGAGCAATTAAAGGTAGTATTGAGGATATGGAATAAAAAAATCCCAGTTAATGCAGATGATTTTATTTTAGGAGAAAAGATAAGTTTTGACATAGATTATAAGAAAATAATATACGCCCCCAACATAGAGGAGATAATACTTCTTTTGGATGATACGCCTTACAAAAAACCTATCTTAAGCGCCAGGGAGAAATTCAAAGAAAAAGGCTCTACATTTTATTTGGAAGCAAACCTGGATATGGATTATTACCAGAGGCTTCTTTTCTGCGCAGAACTACTTTCTCCGCGTGACCAGGAAATAGCCAAAAGGATTATAGGCATAGAGATTGATACTGAAAATATAAGCTGGCTCATAAGGATGAGGAAATATTATAGCTTGGCAGCTGGCGATATCCTGGAATGGGTAATTCCTGGAGGGGCAAGGATTAATAAGGAAAACATAATAAGTTTTTATACGACTGACGGGCTTGCAAAGATTGTGGATAGCGTTGCGCTGGGGCCATACGCCAGGATAAAAGAGCTGATAGAAGAAAATATTTCTTTTATAGAAAATTTCCTTCATGAGGTTTTGCTAAGAGAAGTTAAGAGGGCGCTTTCAGGGTATCCTTTCACAGTAGCTGTTATTCTGGGGTATATTGTGTTAAAAAGAAACGAAACAAAAAATGTAGTTTCTCTTTTATACGCCAAGAATCTTGGCTGGAAAAAAGACGAAACCAATAGTCTATTAAATATATGCTGACCACTTCCAGCATGGAATTATTGAATATAGTTGTCCTGAAAGAAAAGATAGAGGATATAACTTTTCGTCTTTTAAAGCTCGAGATTTTTCACCCTGTTGACATACGCCATATAGAGGATGAATTAAAAGACCTGTCTCCTTACGAGATAGATAAAGAATATACTCAATGGGATGAGCTGGATGTTAGATTAAGGGATGATTTAAGAAGGCTAGGCGTTTCTCCTGCGCCTGCCAAGGACATAAAGGCATTTTCTTACGAAGATATCAAAAATATACTTACAAAGGTAGAGGACAGCATAACTCCTTTTCTCTCCCAGAAAGAAGAATTAGATTCAGAACTCGGGACCAAGAATTCAATCTTCTCGCAGCTGAAATCTTACCCGCTCTTTTCTTTAAAAAGAGAATCAGTTTATAGCTTTTTAGAGGTAACTCTGGGCAAGGTAGCAGAGAAAAATATTTTAGTTTTGGAAAAGAGCCTGAAGGATATCCCGTATGTATTTTATCCTTTCAAGAAAGAAGGCGATAAAATTACCGCTTTATTCATAGGCATGAGGCGCGACAGAGTATTTATAGACAGGGTCTTAAAGGACATATCCTGGGAAAAGATGGAATACCCAAAACAGGCGGAATATATCTCAAAGGATGTCGAAGGGAAAATATCAGAGGAGATAGAAGCTATAAAAAAGAAGATGCAGGATGTAAAGGATGGGATAAAAAAAATAGGAGAGGCCTGCCAGGCTGATTTATCCAGGGCGCACTCATTGGTCAGGCTTAAGAAGTCTTTATTGGAGGCAAAAAAGTATTCGTGCATGACAGATAAGACAATCGTCCTTTCAGGCTGGGTGCCTAAGGAAGAAAGAGAAAATGCCATAAGAGAGATCAAAAAAATAGATGCAGGGTGCTATATAGAAACAAAAGACGCGGAAAAGGTACATATCCCTAAAGACGAGATACCCGTAAAATTAAAAAACACAGGGTTTTTCAAGCCGTTTGAATTATTGATAGATTCATACGGCATACCGCGTTACGGGACTATAGACCCCACGATTTTCGTAGCAATAAGTTTTCTGGTTATGTTCGGCGCCATGTTCGGCGATATAGGGCACGGGCTTGCATTGGCCATCGGGAGCATATTTCTAAGACTGAGCAAAAATGAGAAAGTCAGGCAGGCATTTGCTCTTATGCTTTACTGCGGCATAAGCTCAATGATATTCGGCGCGCTTTACGGAAGTTTTTTCGGGATAGAATTTCGTTCTTTATGGTTAAAACCTATAGACAATATCATGGAGATTTTTAAGGTTAGCATTCTATTCGGCATGGGTTTCATAAGCCTCGGAATATTGATCAATATAATAAACAGCCTTCGAGATAAAGATTATTTGAAGGCGTTCTTTGATAAAGCCGGACTTATAGGAGGCGTTGTTTATTGGTCAGCTATAGGGCTTTTTACAAAAATGTCCATGGCCAAGACCCAGGGGCTGAATAGCTATTTCGTTATTATATCAATAGGATTTGCCATGCTTTTTCTCAAACCTTTTATACAGGCTATTTTTAAAAAAGAGAAACACAATATTTTTACAGCTCTCATGGAGAGCGCCGTAGATATCCTGGAAATAGGCATGAGCTATCTGGCAAATACAGTATCCTTTATACGTATAGCTGCGTTTAGCCTTGCGCATGCAGGATTATTTATTGCTATATTTGAGATGTCTCGCATTGTAAATGATGCAGGCGGCGCGTTTTTATCTTTTTTAGTTGTTATTTTTGGAAATATACTTATAATTTTTCTAGAGGGGCTCGTGGTGAGTATACAGTCCCTCAGGCTGAATTACTATGAGTTTTTCTCAAAATTTTTTATGTTAGGCAAGGAAACTTATAAACCGGTGAAGATGTGAATGAGGTCCCTCGTCTCGCCCGCCACCGCTTTGCGGTGGCGAGGCGGACTCGGGATCAAATTTACTTTGCAAATTTGGTCCCTCGCCCCGATAAATCGGGGCTCGGGATCAATTTTCGCTTCGTCCCGCCCTTTTGCGGGACATGCTACGAAAACTCGCTAAAAAGGCGGGGCTTCGCAAAAATTGGGAGGTTTGGTATGGGAATGACAAGAAAAAACAAACGCGCAGAACAAAAAAGAAAACGAAAAGGCAAGCGGCATGCGAAGAAGTAGGCCTTGTACTACTCAACCGTCTATCACCAGAGTGAAACGAGTGGTGCAGGACTGCGCTCGGGTGCGGGGTAAGAAAAGAATAGGTATTCTTACAGGCGGCGGAGATTGCCCTGGTTTGAATGCCAGTATCAGGGCAATTGCAAAAACAGCCATCCTTAATTACGATATGGAAGTCATCGGGATAAAGGATGGTTTTTTAGGTTTAATAGAGAATAGATTCTTGAGTGTTTCTTATGAAGATGTCTCAGGAATACTTGCTTTAGGGGGCACTTTTTTAGGGGCTTCAAACAAAGCAAATCCTTTCAGGCATCCTGATTTTAAAGGCAGATTCAGAGATGTTTCTGATTTGGCTGTAGAGAATTATCGTGCTATGGAACTGAATGGGCTGATTTGCATAGGAGGAGATGGCACGCTCAATATCGCCTATAAGTTGTATAAAAAAGGCGTTAAACTGGTTGGAGTGCCTAAGACTATAGATAATGATCTTAAACAGACAGAAGCTACAATTGGTTTTGATTCAGCTTTGATTACAGCTACCCAGGCGATAGACAAGCTTCATACAACTGCGCAGTCTCATCACAGGGTTATGGTTATAGAGGTAATGGGCAGGTACGCTGGCTGGCTTGCTTTATATTCAGGGCTGGCAGGCGGCGGAGATATAATATTATTGCCGGAAATTCCCTACGATATCAAAAAGGTGTGCGAAGTTGTTTTAAAGAGGAATCAGCTAGGCAAGAGATTCAGCATTTTGGTGGTCAGTGAAGGCTCAAAGCCTAAAGATGGCAAGATGGTTGTAAGAAAGATGGTCAAGGATTCTACGGACCCTGTAAGATTAGGCGGCATAGGCAATAAAATAGCTGATGATATCGAAAATATAACATGTTTAGAAACAAGAGTTACTGTGTTAGGGCATCTCCAGAGAGGAGGAGAGCCTTCGCCTTTTGATAGGATTCTTGCAACGCGTTTTGGAACAAAGGCTTGCGAATTAGCAGTTAAAGGAGATTTTGGGAAAGTAGTTGTTTTAAAATCAGGCCAGATTAAGATAATAGATTTAAAAAAGACGGTCGGGGATATAAAAAGAGTCAGCTTGAAAGACCCTGTTATTAAGGCAGCAATGTCAGTGGGGACTTCTTTTGGTATATAGGTAAAGTTAGGGCGTTTAACTTGACATAGGTTGATCTTTATGATATAAATAAGATTGGCAACTGAATCGAGCATTTTTTCGGCAGCTCGGTTACCTTGTCGGAGAGGTTGTTGCCTTTTAGCCCCGACACCTTTTGGTGTCGGGGCTAATTTTGTTTATTAACCCAGCTCTTCCTATGGCTGGGATAGATATTAGGAAGGAAGGGCTGGGTGAATAAAAAACTATACGGAAGCATATTAGGAACAATAGGATTTTTGTTGTCGCCTCTTTCCTGGTGGAATGATTTATTTATAAATTTTCCAATAGCGTATATTTGCGCCTGTGCTGTGAATTTAATATTCAAAGGGGTGTTTCTGGAGGCATTTATTGTTTCCTACTGGCTTACAAATGTCCTTGGATTTGTGTTGTTGCAGAAAGGCCTGGAAGGCGCGCTAAAAAATAGCAAAGAAAAAAAGAAATATTCTGGAAAAGATTTCCTAAGGGATGTGTTATTATCCCTTGCTTATACTTTATTGATAGTAATGCTGGTAAAGTCGAGTATAATTAAGCCAATATGATTGACCTTAAAAAACATTTAAACCCTTCTCAATTTTTAGCTGCTACGACAATAGACGGACCTGTGCTTGTTATCGCAGGCGCAGGTTCTGGCAAGACAAGGGTTATAGAATACAGGGTTTTAAATCTTGTTCAAAACGGTGTTGATCCGGCATCTATACTGCTTTTGACCTTTACCAGGAATGCCTCCAGGGTTATGCTGTCCCGCGCAGCTATCCATGATCCTAGATGCGCGGCAGTGGAAGGCGGGACATTTCATTCGTTCGCATATAAGATATTAAAGCGTTACGGAAAGGCCCTGGGTTTTACGAACTCATTTTCTATCCTTGATGAATCTGACGCTATAGACGCAGTCGGCAAGTGTTCTGAAGATATCGATATTTCTAAGCATGACAAGAAGTTCCTTAAGAAAAATACAATAAGAAATATAATAAGCATGTCTATAAATAAACACGGTTCTCTGGAGGAAATAATCGAAAAAGAATACCCTCACCTGACTGAATACAGCGAATATATAAAAAATGTAAAATTAAAATATATGAAATATAAAGTAGAGAAAAATTACCTGGATTACGATGACATGCTGGTTTATCTTAGAAAACTGCTTGAGGATGGCGTTGTCAGAAAAAGTGTTGCATCAAAATATAAATATATAATGGTGGATGAATATCAGGACACAAATAAACTGCAGGGAGACATAAGTTATTTATTAGCCAGAGACCATACAAACATCATGATTGTGGGGGATGACGCGCAAAGTATCTATGGTTTCAGGGGCGCAGACCATAAAAATATAATGGAATTTCCGGAAAGATTTCCAGGATGCGCGATAATAAAACTGGAGGAGAATTACAGAAGCACACAGCCTATTCTGGATGCGGCAAATTCCGTACTTTCCGAAATGAGCAGTAAATATACCAAAAGACTCGTCTCCAATATGAAACATAAAGGCGCTAGGCCTGAGATGTGGTTTTTTAATGATATCTATGAAGAGGCTATGCGGATTACGGATAAGATGATAGAGCTAAAAGACGGAGGCATACCGCTTGAAAAACAATGTGTATTATTCCGTTCAAGTTATATATCCATAGCGCTGCAGGCAGAATTGAATAAAAGAGGCATATCTTATCAGTTGATGGGAGGCATGAAATTTTACGAGAGCGCTCATGTAAAAGATGTTGTAGCGCATTTAAAAATTGTGGCAAACTTTAAAGACGAGTTGTCCTGGCATAGGGCATTGGAACTGATAGAAGGCATAGGGCCCAGGACAAGCGAAAAGATTTTAAAGGATATCGGCATAGGTTTTTTTTCTAAATATGAAAAGGGTTTTAAGTATTCTAATGGCATCCAGAGGTTTAAATTATTGATAGAAAGCCTTTCAGATGGAAAGGCGAAAGTTGGGGAGAAATTTGAAGCAGCCCTTGGTTATTACAGCCCTCTTTTGAAACTTAAATTTGACGATTGGAACACAAGAATAAATGACCTGGAGACATTAAAGAAGATAGCTTACAGATATGATTCGCTGCAAGACTTGTTAAGCGATTTTGCAATAGAACTTCCTGATGCCCACGGAGGCGGCCATTACTCAGAGCATAAAAAACAGGTTACGCTTTCCACGATTCATTCTGCAAAAGGCATGGAATGGGAGGCGGTATTCTTGATAGGGCTTATTGACGGAGTTTTTCCTGTGAGCTTTTCTTTAAACGACGAAGAGGGCATAGAAGAAGAGCGCAGGTTGTTTTATGTAGGGCTTACAAGGGCAAAGAGCCATTTATTTATTACATTTCACCATGAAAATAACCGCAGCTCTATGAGCCAGTTCAATAAGATTTCAAGATTTATTGATAATTCAAGTATTATGTCGAATTTAGAGCAAAAACTATTGAGAGATATATGATCCCGGAATTTGCAATAGGAGTTCGGTAAAATGTCTCCAAATCTTTGCGCGACCACTCGCCAGCTCGTGGTGCCCGGCGTTATACTCGCAAAATTGTCCTCGGCGTATCGCACCGGATACGCCTGCGGGAATTTTGCTCGTATGCCTTGTCTTCGCAAAGATTTGGGCCATTTTCCTCGAATCCTACTGCAAAATCCGGGATAAAACAGATATGGTTTTTCGCGCGCTAAAGTATAGAAATTTCAGAGTTTTTTTCTTCGGTCAAAGTATCTCACTCATAGGCACATGGATGCAGTATGTCGCGATGAGCTGGCTTGTGTACAGGATGACAAATTCCGCATTTATGCTGGGCGTGGTGGGATTTGCCAGCCAGATCCCTGCTTTTATTTTATCGCCTTTTACAGGAGTTCTTGCTGACAGGCATAACAGGCACAAGATACTTCTTTTTACGCAGGCGCTTGCGTTATTACAGGCTCTGATTTTGGCAATCCTTACAATGACAGGAAATATTCAAGTATGGCATATAATAGTCATGGGTATATTTTTAGGATGTGTAAATTCGCTTGATATACCGGCCAGGCAATCCTTTATATTACAGATGATAGAAGAAAAGGAAAACCTTGGGAATGCAATTGCATTGAATTCAATGATGTTCAATATGGCAAGGCTTATAGGGCCTTCGATAGCAGGAGTGCTTATAGCTATTGCAGGAGAAGGCGTGTGTTTTCTTATTAATGCCATAAGTTATGTGGCTGTTATAGTGTCTCTTATTGCTATGGATGAAGGCATTAAAATCAGAAAAGATAAAAAAGTTGATTATGATATTTTTAAGGATTTAAAAGAGGGGTTTAATTATGCTTTTGGGTTTCAACCTATCAGAGCTATTTTATTATTGCTGGGCATTATAGGCCTCATGGGCATGTCTTATGCAGTATTGATGCCTGTTTTTGCAAAGGATGTCCTGGGCGGGGGGCCTTATACCTTGGGTTTTCTAATGGCAGCTGTTGGAGTAGGCGCATTGGCAGGCACGGTGTACCTGGCGTCCAGAAAGAAGGCAATTGCGCTTGGAAATACATTGCCTATTTCAGCAGGCGTATTTGGGATAGGCATAACCGCGTTTCCTTTTTCGCATAACATAGTGATTTCTCTTTTATTGTTATTCATAGCAGGGTTTGGTATCATGGTGCAGATGGCTGCAAGCAATACGATATTGCAGACTATTGTCGATGATGATAAGCGCGGCAGGATAATGAGTTTTTATACAATGGCGTTTATGGGCATGGCACCTTTAGGAAGCCTTTTAGCAGGGGGCATGGCAACGAGATTTGGCGCAAGCAATACACTGGCAATCAGCGGGGTATGCTGCATAATAGCTGCTGTTATATTTGCCTGCAGAATCCCTTCTCTAAGAAAGATAGTTCAGCCTATATATGTTAAAATGGGGATAGTTTCAGAGATTTAAATTGACCTTTATACCCCCATTGCTTTGTGCTATAATTCGATAGTATAGGAAATTCCTTTTTGCGCGGAGCTTCGCTCCGCTATTCCAAAAGATTTTGGAGTAGCGAAGCGAACGAAGCGAGCTTCGCGTTAACTTGTTTTTAACAGTGAGTTTTGGATGGGGCAGTAGCGAAGTTGGTATCGCGCCGCAATGGCATTGCGGAGATCACGAGTTCAAATCTCGTCTGCTCCACCATTCTGCTACGCCCTAGGGTATAGTATAGGGATTACTATGACGGGCTTCGCAGAACAAGTTCTGCATAGTTCGTCACGCAAACTTATAGATATACCCTAAGAACGAAGCAGAATGACGGGCTTCGCAGAATTTTGAAAGCGGAGCAGAATGGTGATTCTGCGAAGCTCGTCACGCAAGCTTGAGTGTATACCCTAAGAGCGAAGCAGAACAAAATATACAAATTTTATATTTCAAATTATGTCCCAAGAATTTTATCCATTTAAAGATATTGAGAAGAAGTGGCAGAAGAAGTGGGATGAGGCAGGTCTTTTTAAGATGGATCCTGATTCTTCCAAAGAGAAATATTATTGCCTCATGATGTTTCCCTACCCTTCAGCGGCTCTTCATGTGGGACATGGCAGAAATTATATAATAGGAGATTCGGTAACCAGGTATAAGATTATGAGGGGATATAATGTCCTCTCGCCAATGGGCTTTGACGCATTTGGCCTGCCTGCAGAAAATGCTGCAATAAAAAACGGAATCCATCCAGAAATTTCTACTTTAAATAATATTAAGACTATGAAAAGGCAGTTTGACTCATGGGGCGCAGGTTATGACTGGGACAGGGAAGTTGTATCGTGCCTTCCATCATATTATAAATGGACCCAATGGATTTTTTTGCAGCTTTACAAGAAAGGCCTTGCGTACAAAAAAAAGGCGTCTGTAAACTGGTGCCCTTCATGCCAGACAGTGCTTGCCAACGAACAGGTTATAGACGGAGAATGCGAAAGATGCTCTTCGCAGGTTAATCTGCGGGATCTGGAACAGTGGTTTTTTAAAATCACTGAGTACAGCCAAAGGCTTCTGGATGACCTGGAGCTGTTGAAAGACTGGCCAGAGCGGGTAAAACTGATGCAGAAAAACTGGATTGGTAGAAGCGAAGGTGTTGAAATAAATTTTAAAGTAAAGGATTCGAATATTGTTTTAACCTGTTTTACTACAAGGGTTGATACGATTTACGGAGTTACATATATGGTAATTAGCAATGAGCATCCGGCTATTCAGGAATTAATAAAGGATACGCCGAATAAAAAAGAGATAGAGAAATTTATAGATGAAACCAGGAAGGAAAATGCCGCAGATAGAGTAGGAGCTGATATTGAAAAAAGAGGCGTATTTACAGGCAAGTTTGTTATAAATCCAATGACCGGCAAAGCCGCGCCCCTATGGATAGGAAATTATGTCGTGACGGAATATGGCACAGGAGCAGTAATGGCAGTTCCGGCTCATGACCATAGAGATTTTGAGTTTGCAAAAAAATACGGCTTAGGCATAGAAGTGGTGATTGATAATCCAAAAGAGCATTTGGATTCAAGCAAGATGAAAGAGGCGTATGTCGAAGAAGGCGTGATGGTGAATTCAGGAAAATTTAATGGACTGCCCAGTCTGGACGCCATAGAAAAGATCGCTGATTTTATGGAAGAAAATAAAATTGGCAAAAGAGAAGTGCATTATAAATTAAGGGACTGGCTTATTTCAAGGCAGAGGTATTGGGGTGCGCCAATACCAATGATTTACTGCGATAAATGCGGTATGCAGCCAGTTGAAGAAAAAGATCTCCCTGTCTTATTACCGAAGAATATTAAATTCAAACCGCACGGAGTATCTCCTTTGAAAGATGCGCCTGAATTTGTAAATACAAAGTGTCCTAAATGCAGCGGCAATGCCAGGCGCGAAATAGATACCCTGGATACTTTTGTAGATTCCAGCTGGTATTTTCTCAGATATTTATCTCCGAAAGACGACAAAAAACCTTTTGATAAAGAACTCGTGAATAAATGGCTGCCTCTTGACCAGTATATAGGCGGGGTAGAGCACGCAATACTTCATTTATTGTATTCGAGATTTATCGTCAAGGTTTTATATGACATGGGGCATGTAGGCTTTAAAGAGCCTTTTGCGAAACTTTTTACCCAGGGTATGATTACCAAAAATGGAATAAAAATGTCAAAATCAAGAGGCAATGTTGTGAGTTCAGACGACCTGATAGAAAAATACGGGGCAGATACAGTCAGGCTTTACACGTTATTTATAAGCCCGCCTGAAAAAGACGCTGAATGGAGCGACCGCGGGGTTGAAGGCGCATGGAGATTCTTGAATCGCGTCTGGAGGCTGGTGAAAAAAAAGGCAAATGGCACCCCATACCACAAGGGTACGGGGCAGGTAGGGCATAGAGCAGAGGGCATAGAGGAAGCGGCATATAACTCTCTCAGGCAGAAGACGCATGCTACCATCAAAAAAGTTACGGAAGACATGGAAGGAACGTTTCATTTTAATACCGCGATTAGTTCTATTATGGAATTGGTCAACGAGATTTATACCTTTACTCCGATCGCCGATCGGGATACTTATTCCGATCGGCGATCGGAGGAGGTTAGCGAGGCTATTCAGGCAGTTGTAATTCTATTGGCTCCTTTTGTTCCGCATATAGCAGAAGAGATGTGGGAAAAGCTCGGCAACAAAGACAGTGTTTTCAGGGCTGAGTGGCCTGTATATGACAAGGCTGCGCTGAAACAGAATACAATTGAATTACCTATACAGATTAATGGCAAACTCAGGTCAAAGATAGAAATTTCTTTTTCTGCAGGAGAAGATGAAATCAGGGAACAGGTTCTGGCAGATGCTGTTGTTAACAAATGGATAGAAGGGAAGCCCCTGAAGAAAATTATAATAGTAAAAGGTAAATTGGTGAATCTAGTAATATGATTAAAAAAATACTCATGCTGGTTGTTTTATCAGTACTATTTTCTGCCTGCGCGGATATTAAAGTTCCTACCGCGCATTATGCTATTACTCATCCTCTCAGTACCAGGACAATGGTAGTTCAGGGCACAAGCAAGCCAGAGGTTATTGAAAAATGGGGGGAGCCAAGCGAAATACAAGAGCTGGGATATGATGATATGGGGCTTAAAAAAGAGGCATGGATATATAATGCCTGGTTTCATAATGCACCTCTTGATTTTAGGCATTTTTCAAGAAAAAAATGTATCTATTTTACAGGTAATTACGTGACAGGTTTTGAGGATATAGATAATGCTGAAAGATGAAGATAATGCAGCTAATTTTATAAGTATTATGACAGAAATAGGAATGAGAAATCAAATCCCAGCCCAGGATTTGACGGTAACGTAGTAGAAGCCACCTGAGGATTTGAATAAACCGTCTACGCCAGCAGAAAATAGCGCCCAGCCTAAAAAATGATAGCATATGGCTTGGCCATATAATGAATAAAAGACCTGTTGCTGTAATCTGCGTTTTCTTTATCATAGGTATATTTTTAGCAGCGTGCCTCCCAAAGTTATTAAATCTTACCAATGCATTCACGCTAACTTTAATATTTATTTTACTATGTTGGTTTCTTGTTCTAATTAGTTGTAGGGGCGGGTTTCAAACCCGCCCCTACGGTTCGAAGAATATTGCGCGGAGCTCGTCCCGACTTACTTCGTCTAGACTCGCTCCGCTACTCCATACCTTTTTATTTTTATCGATAATATCACTTGGTGCACTCCTTTATTTAAGCTCCAATATATTTCCACCAAATCATATAAGTTACTTTTTAGGTAGAGATAAGGTTAAAGCAGAGATAACCGGAGTTATAAAAAGCCCTGCTGAAGCAAGAGGGGTGTATTATGGAAAAGTCAGCTCGAGATATGTGTTTGAGGTAGAACAGATATCAAACCCATACCGATCGGCGATCGGAAATACCTCCTCCGATCGGCGATCGGAGGAGGGAAGACAGAGGGTCAATGGCCTGGCGCTGATAAGGATACAGACGGAAAAGGATTATCAGTATGGGGATAGGCTGATGGTAAAAGGGACAATTAAAAGGCCTGACACGAAGAATATTGCGCGGAGCTCGCCAAAGCTCGCTCCGCTACTCCAGCATTCTTTAAAAAGCGAGCCAAAAACCAATTTTAACTACAAACAATATTTAGAAAATCAGAATATCTTTGCTATTATAAACGCATCAGAAAAGAATGTAACATTATTATCGCATAACTATAAGTCAAATCCTGTTATCAGATTTGCCTATTTTGTCCGTGAAAAAATAAAGAATCAATTCTTAGAAAAGATGCCGCTTGAAAGCGGGGCGTTTTTAAGGGCAATCTTACTCGGAGACCGGTCAGAACTTCCGAAAAAATTAAATGAATCCTTTAGGAATTCAGGCACAATGCATATCCTCCCACTACAATGCAGGAGAAAATATAGTTTTTCACCTGAAAGTAGCCTTACCCTATAAGAATCAATTAGTTAAGACAAATCATCCAACGAGAAATTACACTACCATCTATCTTGGCTTAACCCCTGTTTTGATTAAAAAACTCGAAATTCTGGCTAAAAAAGAGAAAAAAACAGAGTCTGCTGCCTTGAGAATAATACTTGACGCCTATTTTAAGGATATGGATAAAAAGGGCCTGTCTTACGAGCCCTACAGAAAATTCTCTCCTGTTGGCATGAAAGTACTGCCAAGAACCATAACCATAGCTCATGACAGAAAACTAAGAGAGATAGCTGAAAAAACCGGCAGGAAGATATCAGAATTGGCAAGAGAGGCGGTTGAGGGATTTTAAAGCTTGATGCGAAGTAAGTCGAAATCAGTTG
>Ga0315282_10005300_pt1 | contig 22025 bp, 21 predicted proteins | sample YL17G07_20_MG_FD_203693 | JGI IMG/M metagenome (GOLD analysis project Ga0315282, IMG submission 203693) | Sediment microbial communities from Yellowstone Lake, YNP, Wyoming, USA - YL17G07_20 | ecosystem: Environmental > Aquatic > Freshwater > Lake > Sediment | place: USA: Wyoming | collected... | reverse complement strand
ACAGCAGCGCCTAACTGTTTTCTTTGACGGAAATTCTGAATTAACCCAAGCTAACAACTTACATAATCAGCCATAATATATCTTCTGGCGCTGAAAGAAAACGAAGTGTTCAAATACTACTGGGCTTGCAAAGCGTTTAATTAATAGGAATATGAACAAAGAAAAAATAAAAAAATTCTTTCAGAATCGCGATGTTTTTAAATGGGTTATTATCGGACTCGCAAGTTTCGTGATTCTTGTCCTGGTTTTTGGCGCGGGTGTAAAAGTCGGCACGCTGAAAGCCAGGTATTCCTACCGCTGGGCGGAAAATTATCATCGGAATTTCGGCGGGCCCCGAGCTGGATTCTTGGAAAATTTCAGGCAGGGATTCGAAGGCAAAGATTTTATCAACAGCCACGGAACTTTCGGTTCAATTATTAAAATTGACGGCAATACCATTATCGTGAAAGGTAAGGATGATGTAGAAAAAACGGTTATTGTTTCGGAAAAAACTATAATCACCACTCATCGGGAATCACTAAAAGTGGGCGATCTAAAAGTTGATGATCAGGTAGTGGTCATTGGCTCACCAAACGAAGAGGGGCAGATTGAAGCAAGACTGATACGAGTTTTTAGTGATGGAATAAAAGATTTGCCGTAATAAACACTTTCGGCAGATTTCTTTCTTCTTATTATGATTTCAAAACTTTTAACTCAAATTAAAAAGCATAAATTTATTGCTGGCATACTCATTTTAGCGATTGCCGCTATTGGTTATTTTGGCTACAACAAAATTTTTAATAATAGTAATGTAACTCGTTATGTCACTGCCCAGGTACAAAAAGGCAGCCTCACCAATTCGGTTTCAGGCACGGGTTATGTTTCATCGTTAAATCAAATCGATTCAAAATCAAAAGTTTCCGAAGAAGTTATTTCTGTCTCGGTTTCTGAAGGGCAAGAAGTTAAAGCCGGAGATCTAATTATTAAATTAGACGCTAAAAATGCCTTAAAAACAGTTCGCGACGCTGAAATCGCTTTAGAGAATGCCAAACTTTCTTTAGAGAAATTAAAACTTCAATATGATCAACTTTTAAGAGCCGATACTTTAAATAAAAATTATGAGGACGGTATGACCATCCTTTCCGATTTATATGATAATTATCCTCAAATTCTAAATAATTTAAACGATATTTTATTTGGCACCGCCCTTTCTTCAGTTAATACAAACAATATTGAATATTATTCCAGTTATGACGCCAAATTTAATGAGACGCCTTCTAAAGCCAAAACATTATACGACGATTTAAAAATATTATTTCCGAAAACATTTGATGTTTACACTCAAACGAAAAGAGGAGAAGGTGATTTAAGAGATAAAGCCATTCAAGATAGTTATAATCTAGTTTTGAAAACGGCAGAATTAATTAAAATAAGCCGCGACCCGGTTTTAAATTTACAAAACAATTTAGTTTTAGGAAATAGTATACACAAATATAAAACCTTAATCGACGCCCATGCTTTAAGTTTAACTAATTATTCCAATACGATGGATAATTATTTAAAAAATCTTTTAGCCGTGGTTAATGCTATTAACACTTATAAAGATTCTATTTCTTCTTATCCTTTGGATATCAAAAACCAAGAACTCAATATTAAACAAAAAGAAAATGCCTTGCTTGACGCTAAACAAAAATTAGACGATTACTATGTTTACGCTCCTTTTTCAGGAATCATTACTAATATCACAGCGCATGTTGGAGAAACTGTTCCGGCAGGAACCGTGGCCACTTTAATTACTAAAAATAAAATAGTTGAGATTTCTTTAAATGAGGTTGATGCGGCTAAAGTTAAGGTAGGACAAAAAGCGATTTTAACTTTTGATGCTCTTCCTGAACTTACTTTAACGGGACAAGTCGCCGAAATAGATGCCGTGGGTACTGTTTCGCAAGGCGTTGTCAATTATACTGTTAAAATTAGTTTTGATATTCAAGATGAGAGGATAAAACCAGGGATGAGCGTTTCCGCGGTAATTATTACTGAGGTAAAACCCGATGTGCTTCTTGTGCCAAACTCAGCCGTGAAATCGCAAGCCGGAGCAAACTATGTGGAAATCGTCGAAGGAGAAGATCGAAGTCTCGCCCTCGCTTCAAACGCCAATGGGATTATTCTTAAAAATCCTCCCCGACGTCAGCCCGTAGAAATTGGATCGGCTAATGATGAATTCACAGAGATTATAAGCGGCCTTAAAGAAGGAGATGTAATTATCGTCAGAACCATTCAACTAACATCCGCTCAAACCACACAGACGCAACAGCAATCTGGGGGTTTAAAAATGAAAATCCCCGGTCTTTAAATATTATTTATAGTGAGTAAATCGAACTATGATCGAGTGCAAAAACATTTCCAAAATTTACAAAACCGGAAACGTGGAAACCATTGCTTTAAAAAATGTTTCTCTTAAAATTTCCCAAGGTGAATTTGTAGCGATTATTGGCCCCTCGGGTTCGGGCAAATCGACTTTAATGCACATTTTGGGATGTTTGGATACTCCCACTAACGGTGAGTATTTTTTTTATGGTCAGGACATTTCCAAACTTTCCGATGACGAATTGGCAGAAATTAGAAAGAAGAAAATTGGATTTGTTTTTCAAATGTTTAACCTTTTGCCCAGAGCCACGGTTTTAAGAAACGTCATGCTTCCTTTAGTTTATGCTGGTGTACCAAAACAGGAAAGAAAAGAAAGGACGATTAAGGCCTTAAGAGATTCGGCTTTCCCTGAGGGTTTTTGGAACCATCTTTCTAATCAACTCTCAGGCGGAATGATGCAAAGAGTGGCTATTGCGAGGGCTTTAATTAATGACCCTAAAATAATTTTTGCTGATGAACCGACAGGAAATTTAGATTCCAAATCAGGCGAGATTGTTCTTGAAACCTTTGAAAAGCTTCACCAAGAGCAGAAAAAAACAATTATTTTAGTTACTCATGAAAAATATATTGCCACCAGAGCGAAAAGAATAATTTCTTTCAAGGACGGTGAAATTGTTGAGGACTTAACAAATCATCGTTCTAAAATAGTTGAGAAAATTAAAGAATAATTATGTTGATTTCTGATTTATTTCAAGAAACATCCTCTGCTCTTTTAGCCAATAAAGGACGTTCTGGCTTGACCATTTTGGGCATTGTCATTGGTATTGCCTCGGTTATTTCAATGATTTCGATTGGTCAAGGCGCTTCCGGACAGATTGAGTCAAGTATTCAAGGTCTTGGCTCAAATCTTTTAACTATTATTCCCGGTTTTATTCAGCCCGGCCGCGGCATTATTTCTTCTGGTCGCGGCGCGGCCCAAACTTTAAAAAATGAGGATGTAGAAGTATTAAAGCAAATTACTGGCGTAACTTATGTTTCACCAGAACTCTCGCGACGCTTTCAGATTGTTTCTTCGGTAGGAAACAACACTAATTCAACGGTGATTGGCGTTAATCCAGAATATCAGCAAGTGAGAAGTATTTTTCCAGAACAGGGATCGTTTATTACCGAGGGCCAAGGGCGCGGTTTGGACCGGGTCGCTGTTTTAGGACCAACGGTTGCCAAAGATCTTTTTGGTGATACTGATCCGATCGGCAAAACAGTCCGCATCAACAAAGTCAATTTTAAAGTGATTGGTGTGCTTCAGGCAAAGGGAAGCGCGGGATTTTTTAATCCTGATGATACGGTTTTTGTTCCTTTAAGTACCATGCAAAAAATATTGGCCGGCGTAGATTATCTTTCTACTATTGCCTTAAGTGTAGAATCAAAAGATTTAATGCCTCAAGTTCAAGAAGAAGCAATTGCCGCCTTGGCAACAAAACATCGGGTTGATCCTCAAAATCCTGATTTTTCCATTGTTTCGCAAGCAGATATTTTAGGAGCACTGACTCAAGTGACAAACACTTTTACTATTTTCCTGGCCGCGATTGCCGGGATTTCTCTTCTTGTCGGTGGCATCGGTATTATGAATATGATGTTAACTAATGTGACTGAGCGGACACGTGAAATTGGTCTTCGCAAAGCCATCGGCGCCAAGAAAAAAGATATCTCAATGCAGTTTCTTGCTGAAGCGATTATGCTCACTTTTCTTGGCGGAGCGGTCGGTATTGCCCTTGGCTGGGTTCTCTCGATTCTTATTTCCAGCTTCGCCGGCATAGCAACAAGTATCTCATTAGCCACGATACTCTTGGCGTTCGGGATATCCGCCGCCATCGGAATTATTTTTGGCTATTACCCAGCTCGGAGGGCGGCCTCATTAAATCCCATAGAAGCATTAAGATATGAATAATATTATTGAGGTTGAAGATTTAACGAAAAAATTTGACGATTTTACCGCGGTTGATAATGTGTCTTTTTCCGCTGCTCAAGGAGAAATTTTCGCTTTTCTCGGCCCGAATGGCGCCGGTAAAACAACGACCATAAAAATTTTAACCACTCTGCTTCATCCTACAAGCGGCGAAGTGCAAATCAACGGATACGATCCAATAAACAATCCCGCAGAAGCCCGCCATTCATTTGGTATTGTGTTTCAAGATCCGAGCTTAGACGATGAACTTACCGCTTATGAAAATATGGAATTTCACGGTGTTTTATATAAAGTCCCCAAAGATTTAAGAAGAAAAAGAATTGAAGAATTGCTGAAATTTGTTGGGCTTTGGGAAAGAAGAAAGGATTTGGTTAAACATTTTTCTGGCGGAATGAAAAGAAGGTTGGAAATTGCCAGAGGCTTATCACATCACCCTAAAATTTTTTTCTTGGATGAACCTACCTTGGGTCTTGATCCCCAAACCAGATATCACATCTGGTCTTATCTTAAAGAATTAAATCAAAAAGAAAATATTACCATTTTTTTTACCACCCATTATATTGAGGAGGCAGAGAAAGTTGCCCAGAAAGTAGCGGTTATTGATGAGGGGAAAATTATTGCCGAAGGTACGCCTCAGGAATTAAAAGAAAAAACAAAAACACTTTCTTTAGAAGAGGCCTTTATTGCCTTGACTGGCCACGAAATCCGAGAAGAAAAAGCCAGCGCTATTGATCGGATGCGCCTACGGAGAAAATTTAGAAGATAAAATCAATTAAAACTATGGGATCTGTCTATATTCTTTGGCTAAGACAATTGAAAAAATATTTTCGTTCCCGTTCGCGGCTAATCGGTTCAGCCGCCCAACCGCTTCTGTTTCTATTGGCTTTGGGTTTTGGGTTTGGGCCGATTTATCAAAAAGCCGGCGGAGGCAACTATATCCAATTCCTGACTCCAGGGATTATCGCCATGTCTATTCTTTTTACGGCTATTTTCTCCGGTATTGAAATCATCTGGGACAGGCAATTTGGATTTTTAAAAGAAACATTGGTCGCTCCCGTATCGCGGTTAAACATAATGATTGGGAGAACTTTGGGCGGCGCGACGGTCGCCTGCATCCAAGGAATTATCGTGTTTTTGATTTCCATTCTCATCGGATTCCGCCCTTCTTTCGGGCTTTTGTGGCTTGGCTTTGTTTTTATGATTCTTATTGCCCTGCTTTTTACCGCTTTAGGAACCGCCATTGCTTCGGTACTTGAAGATATGCAAGGATTTCAGCTGATTATGAATTTTTTGGTTATGCCGATTTTTTTCCTTTCAGGAGCTCTTTTTCCTCTTCAAGGACTGCCTAAAACTTTAGTTTTGATATCAAGCATAGACCCTCTTTCCTACGGCGTAGACGGGCTTCGCGGAGCATTGGTGGGCGGAGCACACTTTGGACTCTTCGCCGATTTCACGGTCTTAGCCGTTGTGGTCGCGCTCTTTTTGGCAGTCGGAAGTTACCTCTTTTCTAAAATCGAAATTTAATGATAATCGAATCGCAGAGGTCAAGCGATTTAAAACAAACGAATTATGAAAAATCAATATTTATTAACATGAAAAAACTATTACCAATTATTATTGCAATAATTATAGTCGGAGGAGGCGCTTTTTACGGCGGAATGAAATATCAGGAAAGCAAAACGCCCACCGCGGCAGATTTTCAGAATCTCCGCAATCTTTCACCGCAACAACGCCAGCAGATGTTTGGGCAATCCGGCGCTAACGCATCAGGTACATTGGCTGGAAGGCGAGGCGGCGCAAACGGTGCGGCCGGAGAAATTATTTCCAAGGACGACAAAAGCATTACCGTGAAACTGCAAGACGGCGGATCAAAGATTATTTTCTATTCAAACAGCACCGAGGTTGGCAAATTCGTAAGTGGAACCCCGAATGATCTGGAAGTCGGCAAGACAGTCATTGTAAATGGCAAAGCAAATTCGGACGGCAGCATTACCGCCCAATCAATTCAGTTACGACCAGTTAAGTAGATTTATTTTACTTCCCGTGACATTACGGGGCTGCGCTTCGCTTGTTTCTTTAAGCATTTCTTCCATGACAATACTTGTATTTTATTGGTCGTCCATCTGGATGTGTCGCTCCGCACGGGCAGGGGTCATTGCGACCGACTTTGCCATACGCTGATTCACGCTGATTACTATGTTGATATACGCCGATAGTAGATCCGCGTTGATCTGCTTCTAATTTTTGGATAGATCCGCGTGCATCCGCTTCTAATTTTTCTTTATTTTCCTCTAGCCAGTACTCAAAATTTTCCATCATTTCCTTAAATAAAATGTAGCTCTCCCGGCGGTATTCCACCAATGGGTCGTGCTGGCCGTAAGCCCGCATTCCCACTGCATCTCTTAATGCTTCAATATTTTCCAAGTGATTCATCCATAAAATATCCAACATCATTAACGCGGATTGACGCTGATTGTCTGCGTTTGTCTGCGTTTTGTCCGCGTCGTTCTGCGTCTCGAGAATTTCCTGCCTTTTTTTATAAAAAGCGGTTCTTTGTTTGTTTAAAACATCGTCGTATTCCAATAAATGCTTTCGCAAGTCAAAATTAAAACCTTCAACTTTTTTCTGGGCTTCATTGACAGCCCTGGAAACCAATGACGACTCAATTGGTTGGTCTTCCGGAAGATTAAAGGTTTCCATTAAAGATTTAATTTTTTCGCCGCCGAAAATCCGCAATAAGTCGTCTTCCAAAGAAAGAAAAAATTGGGTAGAACCCGGGTCGCCCTGCCGGCCGCCGCGGCCACGAAGCTGATTATCAATCCGGCGCGCCTCGTGCCTCTCAGTGCCGATAACATATAATCCCCCGACTTCGCGCACCTTTTGCGCTTCGTCGGGCAAGGGCGGATTGCCGCCCAAAACAATATCAACTCCCCGGCCAGCCATATTGGTGGCTACTGTTACCGCTCCTAATTTTCCGGCTTGGGCAATAATCGCTCCTTCACGTTCATGGTTTTTGGCATTTAAAACTTCATAAGGAATGCCAGCTTGTTTTAGTAAAGAAGATACAAGTTCATTATGGGTTATTGAGGCGGTACCCAATAAAATCGGCTGGCCTAATAAGTGACGCTTTCTTACCCCTTCAACCACGGCCCGGTATTTGGCTTCAAGATTTTTATAAATAGCATCGGGATAATCCTGACGAATCATCGGCTTATTCGGCGGAACGCTGACCACCTCAAGATTATAAACTTTATGAAATTCCTCGGCCGAGGTCTGGGCCGTGCCAGTCATTCCGGCAATCTTTTCATACAAACGAAAATAATTCTGGAGAGTAATTTGGGCAAAAGTCCGCGATTCCTGTTTTACCTCAACATTTTCTTTGGCTTCAATGGCCTGATGCAAACCAGCGGAATATCTTCGGCCAGACATCAAGCGGCCGGTAAATTCATCAACAATGATTATCTCAGCGTTTTTTACCACATATTGTTTATCCCGATGAAAAAGAGCTTTGGCTTTCAAAGATTCTTCCAAATAATGGACCAGCCGGAAATTCTCCGGACCGTAAAGATTTTTGATTTTCAATATTTTTTCAACCTTATCAATGCCCTGGTCAGTAATGCTAACGGTTTTTAATTTTTCATCAACCAGATAATCTTCAGCTTCAGAAAGTCGGCTGACCACTCTGGCGAAAATCCGGTAGTAATCGCTGGACTCGGTATCTGGAGCGGCAATAATCAAAGGCGTCCGGGCTTCATCAATTAAAATGCTGTCAACCTCATCAATAATAGCGTAATAATATTTTCTTTGAACCTGCTGATTTAAATCATAAGCTAAATTATCCCGAAGATAATCAAAACCAAATTCATTATTGGTGCCGTAAGTAATGTCAGCCAAATAAGCTTCTTTTCTTGAAACTGGCCGCAAAAATTCCTGAACCACCTTAAAACTACCCACGGTGTCTCGTTCTTTATCTTTATCGTTATTTTGAATTTTGAATTTGAGATTTGGAATTTGTTTAGGATTTAGGATTAAACCCTCCGGGGACTTGCCTTCGGCAACAGCGGATTTAGGATTTTCTTGAACATAGGTTGGGTCATACAAATAAGCCGCCTCATGCGTCAAACATCCCACTGATAATCCAAGCAGATGATAGATTTGTCCCATCCAGACCGTATCCCGGCGCGCCAAATAATCATTGACCGTAATGACGTGAACGCCTTTGCCGCTTAAAGCGTTAAGATAAACCGGAGCTGTGGCTGCTAAAGTTTTTCCTTCGCCGGTCAACATCTCGGCAATTTTTCCTTGATGCAAAACTATGCCGCCGATGAGTTGGACGTCAAAGTGCCGCTGATTTAAAGTTTTTTTAGCCGCTTCCCGAACCAAAGCAAAGGCCTCAGGCAAAATACCATCTAAACTCTCACCTTTCTGGATTCGGTCCTTCAGCTCCTGGCTTTTATTTTTCAGTTCTTCGTCAGTTAATTTTTCTAATTCCGGCTCTAAAGAGTTAATTTTTTTTATCAGCGGCTCAAAATTATATTGGCCGAAAAATTTTTTTAAAAAGGTGAACATCTTTTTTTTCTATGTTTCTCTACTTTTCTCTATATTTCTCTATTTTAATCTCTTTGTATTTTTTAATCTCCTGTTGTAATTTGTCCTTAACTCTATCAATGGCTACTCTAATATCCCAATCCGAGTATTCGGCTCTTAAAATTTTTTTATCTAATGACAAAATTGCCTCGGCATAAAAAATATTGCCTTTATGATGATGTCTTGTGGTTCTAGCTATTTCTATAAAAACCTCAATTTCACTTTCGACCTCAAATCTTTTAAAAAAATGGTCAAGCGAACCGATTTTGATTTCTATATATTCGCGAATCGCTGGAGTCAGTTCTAAATTTGTGGCTTTAATGTTGATTTGCATAATAGATTTAATTATAAACTATTATAACATCCGCGTAAATCCGCTTCTAATATTCGTATAAATCAGCGTTTATCCGCGTTTTAAATAAACCCCCACATCTAATGAGGATAGTAATTTTTACGAAGCCTTTACCAAAATAAATTTTATTGATAAAAAAATAGGTTTCATTCTTAAACTTAGTCAGTAGGAAAATTAACTGAGCTTCGCAATCCTCATTAGGTGTAGGGGTAAAAAAAACCCCTCTTTCTTAACTTTTTAAAGTGGGAAAAGAGGGGAAGAAAATTTATTTCTTTTTCTTTCCTTTTTTCTTTGCCATTTTGGCGTTTCGTAAACGCTTTTATAATATTTCCAGCGCCTACGAGTAAAGATTTACTTTATAGTCAGCATTGATTGTCGACCATTCAATCACACTGACCTTTAATACGTTTCGCTACTCTAATTTTAGAACAAATAAAATTAATTACAACTGTGGATAACTCAGAGGACGCTCTGATTTCGTTTTCACTAAGTGTTCAACGCAAATAAATAATATTCGTTCGGCTTAATTTTCCGACAAAAATTTGGTTCCCGTTCCTCCTTCACTTCGTTCAGGATTTTCCGACCAAATTTTATGTTACCGGAAAATTTACGCCTTACTCATTTATTTATGGTTGCGTTTCACACAATCGTTCAAACGAGATCAGATCTTCCAAAAAACGAGAAAAGATTTTTAAACCCTATACCAACATCTCTATCTCCTCTTCTAATTTAATCTTAAACTTCTTATAGACCTCATTTTTAGCAAGTAAAATCAAGGTTTTTACGTCGTCGGCAGTAGCGCCTAAGGCGTTGACAATAAAATTGGGGTGTTTAGGAGAAATCATGGCTCCACCGTAAGAAATTCCTTTTAAACCGGCCTCAGAGATTAAATGAGCGGCCGGGATAACTGGAAAAGGGTCGTTTTTGATTGGAAACGCTGATAAACACTGATTCTTAGTCAAGGGTACATTCTTAAAAATACTGCCGATATTCGGGTATTCTAAAGGTTGATGAGCTTTTCGGTAATTAATGTTTTTCTCAGCGATTTCTTGGATTAATTTTTTCTCTCCTTTTTTAAAAATCAGGGTAGCTTCAATAATAATTTCTCTTCCTTTATTGGCTTTAAAAACACTGGAACGATAGCCAAAATTGCAATCTTGATTATTTCTTTTGATTATTTTTCCTCCGGGCTTTGAAATATCTAAACTCACTACTCCTTTAATAATATCCTTCATCTCTCCACCAAAAGCGCCGGCATTACCCCGAATGGCACCAGCAATTGTTCCCGGCAGTCCAGCTGCCCATTCCAAGCCAGTTAAACTTTTAGTAATTGAGTAATTAAGTAATTGAGTAACTGAAACGCCGGCACCGACTCTTAAAATAACTTTTGACTTTTGACTATTGACTTTTGACGAAACTTCTTCGATAAATTGAATATTAGGTTTTAAAATTAAACCGTTAAATCCTTTATTGCTAAATAAAATATTCGTGCCGCCCCCTAAGATAAAAATCTTACGAGGCTTAGCCTCATAAGATTGAATTTGGCGCCATTTGTCAATAGCCTGTTTCAACTCCTCAACATTTTTTGCTTCAAAAAAAAACCTGGCTGGCCCGCCGATTTTGTAATTGCTATATTTTGATAATGGAATTTTTTGTTCAAACATAATTTTTTCAAAAATCCCTTGCTTATTTATATTCTCTACCATAGAAGCAGAACTACGCTGATGAGAACGCTGAAATACGCTGAAAGAAAAATAATAAATCAGCGTCAATCCGCTTCTATTTTTTAAAGACGATAAATTTATATCCTACAAAGTTCCAAACTAAAGAGATAATAGTAGCTGCAAGGGCACCGATATTTGCCCAGCGCTCCGGAGTTATAAGTCCTATAGGACCTATAAGACTTATAGGGTTTATCACATTGACTACAAAAGAAGCTAAGCCGATGTTTATTCCAAAACCAATAAGACTGACGACAAAAAACTGACTAAACTCTTTAACGCTAACAGTCTTAGAACCGCCAAAAGTCCAATATTTATTCCAAAAGTAACTGTTGATAACCGCGACAATAAAGGAGATGCTTTTAAATATCGAATACCAATAACCAGAGGCAATGCCGCTGATAAAAATCAAAATATTAAGGATGCCTAAATCTAAAAGAGTATTTAATCCACCAACAGCCACGAATTTGGCAATCTGTAATAAAACCGGAAATAAACGGCTTAATAAAGAAGTAATCCATAAAGCGAAATTAGCAAAAATTACAAATCCGGCTACAATTAAAAAGGCATTGCTGAAAGTTATCTCCGCAAAAGGAAATTTTATATTATTTAAAACCGGTAGAAGCAGTAATCCGAAGAAAAAACCAATAGTAGAAACAAGAAAGTAATCTTTTTTTGTTATCATTTTATAAACTCAATTATTAAACTCATCAGTTCCGGCTGATTCTCTAAAATATTCGTGCCGTGGCCGCCGACATCATAAATCTGAATTTTCTTTTCTGCTCCGGTCGGCACTAAACCATAAAGCTTTTGATTTTCTTCAACATTATTTTCGGCATTGGGGTCATCGCGGCTGGAGATAAAAAACACTTTTTGTCCGGCTTTGAGATTTTTTACTAAGGGCTCGGTTTTTATCCCCCGGTAGTTTAAGCCTAGTGAAAGCAAAATGGCAGTTTCAAACTCCGGATGCTCGCTAATATATTGAAGTGATAAATTGGCACCGATTGAAGCGCCGATAAAAGAAATTTTATCAGCAACCGCTCCCCTATTTTCAATTAAATAATTAACCGCCGCCTCCAAGTCTAAAATGCTTTTTTGGTGGTCGCTATCGGAAAATTTCAGAAAACCGTTAGGTCCTTTGTCCGACTCTCCATGGCCGCGCAAATCAATAGCTATACTTTCATAGCCCAAATTCTGAAATCTTTGGGCTAATTCTTGATAAGATTCTTTGGTCGCCGGCATCATATGAACTAAAACCAACCAGCCACGAGCTGGCTCCACCGAGTATAAATTAGCGGCAATTCTTATTCCGTCTTTAGTTGTAAGAAAAATTTTATTCATAGAAGCTGATATGTTTCCGCGTTTATCCGCGCCTGCCCCGTAGCGAGCTTTCTCTGCTTCGGGGTTTTGATCCGCGACTTCCCGCGTTTTCGAAGGAATAATAAAATTTAAACCTGACATCACAACAACTGTGGCCAATGATACTAAAATAATTATAACACTAATGGCTTTCTTATTTAATCTCATAAGTCACGCTTACCTGGACTGTCACTTCTTCGCTACCGGGCTGAATTTGCGGCAAAGCTTGCGGAGCGGCTCCTTCTCCTCCTATTCCAAGGGCTCTCAAGCTTTCATAAGGCCGCGTTATTGGCCCCCATTCAGAAAAATCAATCACTTCACCAAGTTTGACATTGTTTTTGACTGCCATCTCCTCGGCTTTCTTTTTGGCTTTTTCAAAGGCCTGACTTCTGGCTTCGCTTAAATATTTTTCCGGCTCATCAACTTCAAAAGAAATTGATTCAATTCTATTTATCCCCAATTCCGGCAAACCAGCGACCACTTCGGCCACTTTATTTAAATCTCTTATTTTCACCAAAACATTCTGAGTTAAGGTGTAGCCGCTGATAAAGGTCTTTTTTGTTTTCTCGTCGTATTCATAACGCGGGCTGAGATTATATTGCGTTGTTTTTATATCCTTCTCTTCAATGCCTTTGGACTTAATATAATTAATGGCGGTGTTCATTTTCTTGATATTTTCTTGGCTAATGGTTTTCGGATTTAGCCCCTCAGAGATAACCGCCAAAGAAATTTTGGCAATATCAGGCGAGACCGTTACTTTTCCTTCGGCCGAAATTGTCACAATTTTTGCCGGCCGTATAGAAGCACTATAAATTTTCAGAAAGTTAACTAATTCTTTTGCCGGTCCGAAGAAAAGAGAATAAATGATGACTAACATTAAAAAAACAAGAAAAACAACAATTGCTACATTTTTGACTTTTTTAAAATTATCGTTCTCCATTTAATTTTTAGAAATTCAACATTCCGACCAAAGCGCTATTGTAAAAATCTCGAGCGTTGTTTACAATTTTAATTCTATGAATGTAAACAACGGGGATAATTCTTACAAATAAATAATAGAATATATTTAAAACTTAATCAAATAAGTTGAATCTCAATAGTTTTCCTCAATAGTTTTCTTTTTTAATCAATGTTCCACGCGTGGAACATTGATTAATTTATCAAGAACCGCAACTTGATACGATTTCAATAATCTTTCTAACTTCTCCTATTTTTAAACTGGCCTGGCCGACGAGCGCGCCATTAATCTCTTTATATTTCAGAAAGTCGGCGATGTTTTTAGAATCAGCAGAGCCGCCGTACAATACCGGAATGACCACCGACCACTGACTAATGACTAATGACTTAATGTATTTTATTATTTCCAAGGCATCTTCCGGAGTGTCAGAATGACTGCTTTTGCTCGTACTAATTGCCCAGACCGGCTCGTAAGCCACGATAACTTTTGACTTTTGACTTTTGACTTTTGACAATCCCCTTAAATCTTTTTCTAATTGCTTTTCAATAAAATTCTCAACGGCTTTTTTGCCGCGGCGGCGAATGGCTAAATCTTCGCCAACACATAAAATTACTTTTAATCCCGCTTTCAAAGACGCTAAAATTTTTTTATTTATCATTTCATCGGTTTCATTTAAATATTTCCGGCGCTCGGAATGGCCAATAATCACGTATTCAATATCTAAATCTTTAAGCATAGTTGGCGAAATCTCGCCGGTATAAGCACCGGAACTTTCCCAAAAGACGTTCTGGGCACCCAATTTGACTGACGACCTACGACTGACGACTGACGACAATCCAGATAAATAAATGAAGGGTGGGCAAACAATAATTTCAGTATTTTTGTTGTTTGTCATTCGTCGTAAATTGTAAGCCAGCAATCGTTTGGCTTCGCCAAGCAATTGCGGCGCCATCTTCCAATTGAAAATTATGAGCTTTTTCATAATTGTTAATCTTATAATTGCTTATAGTTATTTTAACAAAATAAAAAATTTTTGTAAAATAAAAGGCTTGGAAATAAATTTCCAACTGTCGCTTTTACAACTTTTTCCATTTAAAACGCTATTGCTTTTTAAATGGAAACATTTTAGAATTTAAATTAAAATATTAATACAATAACATAAACATAATAATTTATGGCTAAGGGTCTTTGGAAAAATAATATAAATGCCAAAGAGATATTACTGACACTGGCGAAAATTGGCGCCTTCACAGTGGCGGCTACTTCCCCTACTTCTTTCACAAAGTAATTAAATATTATTTTAGAGAACAATCCTATAAAAGACGATTGGCGAAACAAAGAATGCTTCGCGAATTAGAAAAGAAAAAATACATCTCTTTTGAGGAACAAGCTGACGGAACCATAAAAATTACGCTAAGCCATAAGGGCAAAATATTTATAAGACAATACAATTTAGAAAATCTCCGACTCCAAAAACCAAGAAAATGGGACAAGTACTGGCGGGTCCTATTATACGATATTCCTGTCCAGTATAAAAGAGCTAGTGATGCGTTCCGGGAAAAATTAAAACAACTTGGCCTTTATCAATTACAAAAAAGCGTCTGGGTTTCGCCCTACGATTTTGTTGGCGAAATTGAATTTCTTTGCGGCGTATTTGATATTGATATTAACCGCTACATCCTCTATTTTACCACCCCTAATATTCCTAAAGAATCCGTCCTTAAAAAGTTTTTCCATCTCAATTGAATCTTAATTGAATTCCAAAAATTGAGCTTTTTAAAAATCTTTCGCGTTAAAAAGCTATGGCTATTTAAATGGAAAGAATTTATTTTAAATTTATTTAAATTGAAGCTTCTGATTTTTAAAGTGTCTCCACAGCCACCAGCCGATTGCCGCTAAAATCATTATTAAAATTATAAAATCAAATTTCCGGAAATAAACTTCTATTTCTTTCCAGTTTTGGCCCAGCGCCACTCCAATATAAGCGAGCGCAAAATTCCAGGGAAGAGAACCAATAAAGGTGTAAATTAAAAATTTAGGCAAACTTATTTTGGTCACGCCAGCCGGCAATGAAATATAGGTGCGTACAATCGGCAGCATACGACCAAAAAAAATCGCTGGCGAACCGTATTTTTTAAACCATTCGTCTGATTTGTTCAATTCTTGTTCGCTAAAAAAGAAATATCGGCCGTATTTTAAAATAAATCGCCTGCCGCCGTAGCAGCCAATTATGTACAAGACCAGAGAACCCAAAAGATTGCCCACTGTGGCCCAAAGAATTACCAGCCATAAAGAAAAGCGACCAGTCGTCACTAAAAATCCTGAAAACGGCATAATAACCTCTGAAGGAACAGGAACGCCCGCACTTTCTAGTGCCATTAGGAAAAAAACACCAAGATAACCTATGGTCTCAATTGTTTGCAGAATAAAACTGGAAATTGCCCCAAGGATTAAGGAAACCATATTAAGATTTTAAAATCTTAGCCGCTTCGTCCGGGTCAACTACCGTAATTTCAATACCGGTGCCTAATTCAAAGCCGGCCGAGATGCTGATTTTCGGCTGGATTTCAATGTGCCAATGGTAATGTTTGTATTTTTTTTTATTTAAAATCGGCGCGGTATGAATAAAGAAATTGTAATCCGGGTCTTTAAGTCGTTTCTCGATTTTCATTAAAGCTTTCTGCAGGGCCTCGACTACCCATTTCAAATCTTCTCTGTTAGTATCTTCAAAATAAGGTAAATGCTTTTTGGGAAAAACCCGCAATTCAAACGGTTCACGGGAAATAAATGGAGCAAAAACAATCGCGCCTTGATTTTCATAAACAATTCTTTTGTTATTCTTCTTTTCGTATTCAATCATTACGCAATGAACGCATTTTTTAAAATTTTTAAAGAAATTTAACGAACCTGAAAGAGAATGGTTCACATCAGGAGGAACAACAGGCAAGGCAATCATTTGATAATGGGGGTGATAAATGGTGGCACCGGCTTTGGGTCCCCAATTATGAAAAATAGAAACATAAGCAGTGCACGGATCATTAAAAAGCATTAGATAACGATCGCGGTAAGCCTGAAAAACCAAATTAGCTGTCTTTTTGTTGAGATGAGGAAAATTTTTGTGATGGTCGCGACTAATGATTAAGTCGTGATGACCAATTCCGGTAATTACCGAATAGGGTCCTCTTTTGAAATTTTTAGCGCAGACGTTTTTATGGGTAAAGACCGGATACTTATTTTCAACGACCATTACTTCCCATTTTGAGCGCTGAGTGCTAATGGTTGGTTCCGGATAAACAAGAATTGGCGTACTATGACCAGTTTTCTGGGGTTCTTCAAAAGGACAGCCCTTAATTGGCGCCTTAATTCTTTTTTCTTTTCCGAGATACTGGAGATGTTTTTTTGCACGTCTGGGCGCAATGACAATCCAGTCACCGGAAACAAGGTCTTGTCTTAATTCTGAGTTCATAAAAATAAAGTAATTGAAAATTTTATTTCTAATCGCCTACTATTCTGTTTTCACTAAGTTTCCGATGCCAATAAATAATCCTCGTTTCGCTTAATTTTCCGACAAAAATTTGGTTCCCGTTTGCCTCCGACCGCGGTCGGAGTTTTCCGACCAAATTTTTGTCATTCGGAAAATTCACGTTCAACTCGGTTATTTATAATAGCATCTTCAACAATCGTTCAAACAAAATAGTAGGCTTTAAATCTTCTAAAACTTTTCTGTAGCCAGTATTGTGAAGTTTAACCATAAATCAACGAGCAAAAGGCAGATTTTTTGATAATAAATCAGATGGTCGGAAAATCCTGAGCGAAGCGAAGGAGGAACGGGAACCGTCTGATTTATTCAAAAAATCAACTGGAACGAATTAGATTTATTTAAACTGAACACCTACTGGCGGGAAAAGTTTTAGAAGCGAGAAATAAAATTTTCAATTTACTATTTTAGTCTATTATAATAATACCATTCCAAAACATCTTTGGCTACCGGCACGGCATTCAAGCTGCCCTCGCGGGCATTTTCTATTAAGACTAAAATCGCTATCTCTGGATTTTGGCTGGGCGCATAGCCGACAAAAAAGGCATTAATTTTAGTATTGCTTTCAATTTGGGCCGTACCGGTTTTTGCCGCCACGGAAATCGGCAGGTCGGCTAAAACATAGGCAGTGCCAAAAGGTTTTTGAACAGCATCAATCATTCCCTGCTGAACTTTTTTAATAATTTCAATATCCGAAGAGTAATCCTCAATAAGAGTAGTGTTTGTCTCTTTGATAATTTTTCCGTCTTCAGCCACAATTTTTTTGACAATAAAGGGCTGGTAAATTTTGCCAGCGTTAGCAATGACACTAATATAATTGAGAAGCTGAAGCGGAGTGACTAAAAGGTCTCCCTGACCAATACTGACATTGTAGGTGTCGCCTAATCGCCAAATTCCTCCGTTGTTTCTCTCCTTAGTTTGGATATCAGGAAGAAAGCCCTCATTTTCCAAAGGTAAATCCACACCGGTTTTCCTACCCAAGCCAAATTTCTGCCAGTATTCCTTTAGCTTTTCAATTCCTAATCCCTTCTGATCGCCAAACCCGCCACCAATTTCATAAAAATAAACATTACAAGAGCGGGCAATGGCTGAATATAAATTTACCCAGCCATGCGGTTTCCAATCAAGAAAGCGGGAGGGCTTATCCGGATAATAAGGATTGGGAATTTCTAAATAGCCGGCCGAGAAAATTTCCTTATCCGGCGTGATAATATTTTCTTTCAGGGCCGCAAAAGCCACTAAGGGCTTAATCGTGGAACCAGGGGTATAAACTCCGGAAACTGCCCGATTAAAAAATGGTTTATATGGATTATTAAGGGCTTCGCTTTCAATTTTATTATTATTAAAGCTGGGCAGACTAACTAAAGCTAAAATCTCTCCAGTTTTAGGATTAAGAGCGATGCCCACCCCGGCCGGACTCCCCAAATAACTTAAGGCCTGGCTTAGCCGCTTAAAAAAATACGATTGGAATTCAGCATCAATCGTGGAATAAAGCTGCTCGCCCGGAGTCGGATTTTTTAATAATTTATTATCAATTATTTCTCCTTTGACATTTCGATAATCTATTGTCTGTCCATCTTCTCCTCGTAATTCCTTGTCATAATAAGCCTCTAAGCCGCTTTTGCCGACAATATCATTAAAGGAAAGATAAGGAAATTTTTTTAAGTCGTTTTTATCAACCGGGCCAGTATAGCCAAGAATATGAGAAAAAATTTCTCCTTCGGGATATTGCCTTTTGAAATCATCTTCAATTTGAACCGCTGGCAAATTTAAATTCTTGATTTTAATTATCTGGTCAATGCTTAATTGCCTGGCAATTGTTAAAGAATTCTGCTTTTCTAAATCAACCTCTTTAAGTAAATTCTCAATATAATTTGGCGGCAGATTAAGAACTTGCTCAATGGTTTCTACGGTTTGAACTCGCTCTTCCTTATTTTTAAAAAATTCAACAAGTTTTAAATTTAAGCGAAAGGCAGGTAGATTTTTAACTAATGGCTTATTAAAGCGGTCAAAAATAATCCCCCGCTGAGCCCTGATGGTGGTTATCTGACCCACATTGATTAAAGCCCGCTGCGTATAAAAATTATTCTGCCAACCTCCCAAAAAAAACAGCCTGACGATGACGATGACGATGACAACAACAACAGCAATAAAAAGTAACTTAAAGGCCTTTTGAGAAAGCGGCAATTCCAAAGTTTCCAAATCTTGAGCTAAATCATCAAGCACGGCTTCTTCGAGAAAAAGTTCCTTTTTCATCGCGAATTTTTATTAGAACTGTTTAATAAATCTCAAATCGCCGGAGTAAAATAATCTGATATCGGGAATCTTATATTTAATCATTGCCAACCTATTGAGACCAAAACCAAAAGCAAAGCCCTGCCACTTGTAAGGGTCATAGCCTACGGCCCTGAAAACTTCGGGATGAACCATACCAGCGCCGGCTACTTCCAGCCAACCAGCCTGCCATTTCATATAAACATCAACACCCGGCTCCGTAAATGGATAATAACTCGGTCGCAGTTCAAATTCAGTTTTTTCGCCAAAAAGTTCTTTGAGAAATCTCTCAATAATAAACTTGAAATTCGCCAAAGAAATATTTTCGCCAACCATTAATCCTTCTACTTGAGTAAAAGTTGTCTCGTGAGAGACATCGGTCGCTTCATAACGAAAAACTCGGCCGGGCACAATAATCTGAAATGGCGGCTGATGGGTTTCCATATAGCGAACCTGCATCGGAGAGGTATGAGCCCGCAGCAACAGGCGCTGATCGCTAGCGGATCTAAATCGCTGATCTCGCGCGGATCCGCGAGTGCTCCGCGTCTTCCCCCAAGATCCGCGTGCGTTCCGCGTTTTGAGCCAGAAAGTGTTCCAGGCGTCTCGGGCCGGATGGTCTTTAGGAATATTTAAAGCGTCAAAATGATAAAATTCGTTTTCAACCTCCGGTCCCTCAACCACCGAAAAATTCATTGATAGAAAAATCCGACGAACTTCTTCTTCAATTTTTGTTAAAGGATTAAGATGACCAATCGAGATTCTTTTGCCCGGCTTGGTAATGTCAAATTCGGCTTTTAGCTTTAAGCTTTCAGTTTTTAGTTTTTCGGTTTTTTCTTCAAACAATTCTTCCAGTTCTTTTTTGAGTTTTTGAGCTAAGGGACCTAATTTTCGACGCTCTTCTATTGGTAAATCTTTAAGTCCGCGCAAAATCTGGGTCAATTCCCCTTTCCGACCGAGATATTTAATTCTGAGTTTTTCTAATCCTTCAGAATTTTTTACGGCTTCTATCTCAGAAAAAACTGTCTTTTTAATTTCTTCAATCATACCCAGTAGTAGACCCGCGATAGCAATTTATCTTTAGCTCATCGCAGCTCTGATTTATTATTTAGTTTGTTTATTATAATTGAATTATGCCCTGTTGAAAACCACACGATAAATTGAGCTAAAGCAATCGCGGGCTCACTACTGGGCATGGTGCCGGTGGCAGGAATTGAACCTGCGACATTCGCTTTATGAGGGCGATGTTCTACCACTGAACTACACCGGCGTTGCGGGGGCCGGACTTGCACCGGCGCTCTCTAGGTTATGGGCCTAGCGACCTGCTACTGGTCCACCCCGCGATAATAATTATATTCACATTTTAGCATAAATCAACTATTATTATGACAATGAAGATTGCCATTTTGGGTTTTGGCCGGGAAGGAAAATCTGTTTTGAAATTCCTAAAAAAGCGCAATCCCCGAGCCGACATTAAAATTCTTGACCAAAAATTTGATAAAAATTATCTCAAAAATTTAAGTTCTTTTGACGTTATTTTTCGTTCGCCGGGCGTGCCTTATAATCTTCCTGAAATCCAAAGAGCCATTAAAAAAGGCGTTAAATTTTCCAGCGCCACTGCTCTATTTTTTGAAAAAGCCAAAGGCAAAATTGTCGGCATCACCGGCACCAAGGGTAAGGGCACAACCGCTACTTTGCTCTATAAAATTCTTAAGGCCTGTAATAAATCTGTCTATTTAGCCGGCAATATCGGAAAACCCGTAATTGAAATACTGCCTAAATTAAGGAAGAATTCTATTGTAATTCTTGAGCTTTCAAGTTTCCAGCTTCAGGATTTAAAAAAATCGTCGGATATTGCGGTGGTTTTAGATATTTTTCCCGACCATTTGGACCTCCACAGGAATCTTCGGGAATATATAAGCGCTAAAAGCGCAATTTCTAAATTCCAAAATCCAAATGACAAAGTATTTTATTTTGCCGATAACCAGTGGGCTAAATGGCTCGCCCGAAAAAGCCGGGCCAAAAAAATCCCTGTTTCGCCTCAAAACCTCAAATTATTTAAACCAGAAGATTTAAAAATCCCCGGCCAGCATAATTTTAGAAACGCGATAATGGCTACCAGTGTCGCTTTATTACTCGGCTGCCCGAAAGAAAAAATTCTAAGGGTTGTTAAAAATTTCCGCGGCAACGAACACCGTTTAGAATTAGTGCGTACGATCCGCGTCTATCCGCTTCTAAAGAATAGGAATCCGCGTCAATCCGCTTCTATCAACTTCTACAATGACTCGGCTTCAACCAATCCCCAGACCGCGGCTGCGGCAATAAGAGCATTCAAAGAACCCAAAATTTTAATTAGCGGCGGCAAAGATAAAGGATTAAATTACTCCCCTCTTGCCAAAGCCCTAAAAAACTCCAACACCAAATTAGTAATCCTTTTCGGCCAAAACAAAAATAAAATATTGCGGCAAATCGCAAAGAGTAAAGTGCAAGTTGTTTTAGTCAAAGATTTAAAAACCGCTGTTAATCTCGCCTACAAAACCGCCAAAAAATTAACGAGGTCAGTGGTTAGTAGTCAGTGGTCAGCAGTTAGTAGTCAGTGGTCAGCAGTCAATATTCTCTTTTCTCCTGCTTCCGCCAGTTTTGATATGTTTAAGGATTACGCGGACAGAGGCGAAAAATTTAAGGAACTTGTAAAGAACTTAAGACGCTGATAAATGCTGATTTTAGCTGATTTATGCTGATACAAAAATTTGATTTATTTAGGAGGAAAAGATAAAATTTACATAATGCGGGCGTAGCTTAGCTGGTTTTAAAGCGCTGCCCTGTCACGGCAGAGATCACGGGTTCAAATCCCGTCGCCCGCGCATTTATTTCAGCCAGCCGCGCCAATGACGCGGCTGGCTTTTTAATTTCTTGACTTTTGTATA
>Ga0315282_10005299_pt1 | contig 22027 bp, 18 predicted proteins | sample YL17G07_20_MG_FD_203693 | JGI IMG/M metagenome (GOLD analysis project Ga0315282, IMG submission 203693) | Sediment microbial communities from Yellowstone Lake, YNP, Wyoming, USA - YL17G07_20 | ecosystem: Environmental > Aquatic > Freshwater > Lake > Sediment | place: USA: Wyoming | collected... | reverse complement strand
CGCGCGCCTTCGCCGGCCCACCGCCGCGTCGTTCGGTCATCCAGCCTCCTGGCTGCTCACTCTTTTCCGTCGCGGTCGATTCGCTCCAGCAGGCGCACGATCTCTATCACCACGTGATTGACGGCCCGCTGCCCGAGTTCGCGCGAGACCTTGGAGGTATCGCCTCGGACGCCGGTCGGATACTCTGCCTCGGGATGGGCCATCACCCGGAACCGGGAGAGGCGCGGCCGGGTCACCTTGGGGATGCGATCCATCCGGACCAACCCTTCCGCCACGACGAGTATCTCGGAGGTCTCGATGGACCCGGCGTGGCCGTCTTTACCCACCAGGTCGGACTCGCGTCGGATGGGGTCGAGGAAGTCATAGGGACCGATCGCCAGGACGACAAGGCCGGGGTCGGCATTCACCAGAGGCAGGACGGCGTCCCGCATGGCTTCCATGTGGGCTGGCTCAGCGTGGCCGGTGATCAGGGCGAATTTCCGACCGCCGTGGCGAACGTATTCCCCCATCACCTCTCGCACGGCGGCCGTGAGGGTGGCCGGAGTCAGGGAGATCGTCCCCGGGAAGTTTCGCATGCTCCGGCAGACCCCGTAGGGCAGGGCCGGCGCCACCAGACCGTTGGTCTGCTCCGCCACGGCGGAGCAGATGTGCTCCGCATAGAAGAGATCGGTCCCGAGGGGCAGGTGCGGTCCGTGCTGCTCCACCGTGCCGAAGGGCAGGAGGATCCAGCGCCCCTGGTGCATGGCGGCGGCGAACTCGTCCTTCGTCAGATGCGCCAGATGAAGCCGGTCATGTTCCGGCATCGTTCCCTCTTCAGGTGTGCGCGCGGCCTCTGGCAACCTGGCAACCCGGCAATCCGGGGTTCCGGGTTGCCCGGTTGCCCGATTGCCTGATCGCCGGACTCAGCCTCCCGTTAGGGCCCAGCAGCGGATGCGAGGCAAGCGAATCCGGACCTCAGTCCCCCGCCCGAAGCGTCGCTGGGCGTCGGTCTGGACACGCAGGGCGAGGCCCTGGCCGAAGGTGAGCCGGTAGTCTATGGTGTCGCCCAGGTACGTGGCCTTCTCGACGCGTGCGTCAAAGACGTTGGTCCCGCCGGGAACGTCGGGACCCAGCAGTTCGACCTCGTTGGGTCGCAGGAAGAGCAGGACCCTCTGGCCTGGGCCCGCGTTGGGCAGGGCGGGGGCGGTCACCTGCACGCCGCCGATGCTCACCACCATGGTATCGCGGTCCAAGGACTGGACGTGCCCCTCCAGAAAGTTGGACAGGCCGATGAATTCGGCGACGAACCTGGATTGCGGATGCTCGTAGATCTCCTCCGGCGTGCCCACCTGCTCCAGCCGGCCGCGATTCATGATGGCCACCCGGTCGGAGAGGGCCAGGGCCTCGCCCTGGTCGTGCGTGACGTAGACGGCGGTGATCCTGAGCCGCGTCACCACCTCTTTGATCTCGAAGCGCATCTCCTCGCGCAGCTTGGCGTCCAGGTTGGAGAGGGGCTCGTCTAGGAGGAGCACCTTGGGCCGGTACACCAGGGCGCGGGCCAGCCCGACCCGTTGCTGCTGCCCGCCGGAAAGCTGCCGCGGGTAGTGGGACTCGTATCCTTCCAGCCGGACCAGCCGCAACGCCTGGGCCACCCGCTCGTCCTTCTCGGCCTTCCCGAGGTTCCGGATCATCAGGGGGAACCCGACGTTGTCCTGGACCGTCATGTGGGGGAAGAGGGCGAAGTTCTGGAAGACCATCCCCAGCTCGCGCTGGTGGGTGGGGAGGTCGGTGATGTCCGTCCCGTCGATGAGGACGCGCCCCTCATCCGGGCGGACGTAGCCCGTGAGGCACCGCAGCGCCGTGGTCTTGCCGCAGCCCGAGGGGCCCAGCAGGGTCATCAGCTCGCCCCGCCGTATCGTCAGGCTGAGGTGATCGTTGGCGAGGAGGTTTCCGTACCGCTTGCTGACGTCACGGAATTCGATCATGGCGTCGGTCATGCATCACACTCCCTTGAATCCGCCCACCAGCTTTTCCGGCTTGGCCCGCCGTTGGATGAGGGCGAGGATGACCAGAGAAGGGACCACCATGATCATGGCCATGGCGCTGGTGATCTCCCAGTATCCGTCGCCGACCGCCAGGTAGGTGCGCACGGGCAGCGTCACCGTATGCGGTCCGTACGTCAACAGGGTCAGGGTGAACTCGTTGTAGGAATGGGTGAAGGAGAAGATCATGGAGGCCAGGATCCCGGGCATGATCAGCGGCAGGACGACGTAGAAAAAGCGCTTGATCGTGTTGGCCCCGCAGACGCCGGCGGCCTCCAGCACGCGCTCGTCCAGTCCCTCGAAGGTGGCGGCGAGGACCAGGATGGCGTAGGGAGCGCAGACCGAGACGTGGGCCATGGCCACGCCCAGGTAGGTATCCACCAGCTCGAGGGTGTAGAAGATCTTGGCCACCCCCAACGCGTACGTGATGGGCGGGATCATCCGCGGCAGCAGGACAATGGCCATGAGGACCTCTTTGCCCGGGAGCTGCCGCCGGCCGAAGGCCCAGCCGGCGAAAATGCCGATGGCGGTGCTGACGACCACGGCGATGACCCCGATGATCAGGGTATTCTTCATGACCTCGGGGATGTTGCCCACCTCGACGGCCCACCGGTACCAATCCAGGGTGAGCTGCGGGGGCAGCCACAGGCGGCCGAACCACCCCTTGCCTACCGAGCGCAGGGCGATCATCAGGAAGGGGGCGAGGATGAACATGGTGAGGCTGAGGAGGAGGGTGTACGCCAGGATCAGCTTGCCTTCCCACAGGCCGCGCAGATACGCCTTGACAAGTGTCATCGTGCGTCTCCCGCGCCCCCGGCGCGGCGCACGAAGCGCATGTAGAGGCTGAGGAAGATCACTTGCAGGGCGCCCATGACGATGGCGATGGCGCTGGCCGCCGACCAGCGGGCCGGGATGGGCACCGCGATCCGCTTGTAGATCTCCACCGCGAGTGGCCGGTAGTTGCCGCCGGCGATCAGGGGGACGCTGAAGGCCCCGAAGGCCGCCATGAAGGTCAGGACGGACCCCGCCAGGATCCCCGGCGTGATGAGCGGGAGGACGATGTAGCGCAGGACCTGCCCACGGGTGGCCCCGGAGACCTCGCCGGCCTCCTCGATGCTCCGGTCCAATGACTCCAGGGACGAGAGGGTGGTGATGCAGGTGTAGGGGAAGTAGAGCCACACGTAGAACATGATCAGGCCGTGAATGGTGTAGTCCACGGCCACAGGGCGATTCACGAAGGGCACGAACTGCATGAGGAAGAGGTTGAACCAGCCTCGCGTCCCCCAGAAGAGCAAGAGGCCGAGGGCGCCGATCAGCCCCGGCACTACCAGGGGGATGAGGACCATCAGGCGAAAGAACCGATGTCCCTTGCCCTTCTCCCGCAGGATGAGGGCCAACGGCACGCTCAAGAGGACCGACAGCGCCGTGGAGCCCAGGGCGAGGATGAACGTCAAGAGCATCACCCAGTGGCCATCGGGATCGCTGAGGAAGCGGCTGTAATTCTCGAGCGTCCACCCGACCGTCTGCCCCTCGGGCCGGAAACTCAGGATGAGCGTGAGGAGCATGGGATAAAAGAAGAGACCGAAGAAGCCCGCCATGGCGGGCAAGAGCAAGAACAGGGTGATCAGTTTCGAGGAGTGCGTACGCCAGAATCCGCTCATGTTGCCTCTTCGTCCATGGATGGCGAAGGGTGGGGGCGGGCTATCCCCCACCCCCACCCTTCGCTGACGCTCTGTCTGCGGCGAATCGCCGCCGCTCTTCCGTTACGGGATCAACTCCTTCGCGTGGCCCTTGATGTAGTCGATCACGTCCTTGCGGATCCGCTCTCGGGGAATCGCCGTCTTGGCCAGCACGTCCAGCTTGGGGACGATCTCCCACACGATGCCGGGGACCTGATCGGTGATCTCCGTCCCCGGGTACTGCCACATGGTGGAGATCAGGCGGATCTGCTGGTCGTCGGAGAGGAGGTAGTTGATGACCTTGAAGGCCACCTCCTTGTACTCGGGCGGGATGTTGGAAGGAACGGCCAGGTAGGCCGTGCCGATCTCATCCGCGCCCTCCTCCGGGTACACGGCCTTGATCGTGGGCGGCATGGTGCCCTGGCGCGCCGACCACAGGGAGTAGTCCTGGGCGTACAGGGCGATCCAGGTATCCCCCGCGTTGAAGTCCTCGAAGAGGTTCGGCGGCTCGGCCGCCAGGGGCAGCTTGGCGTACTTGGTGAAGTCGATGAGCTTGGCCCATGCGTCCTTGAAGGCCGGATCCTTATCCAGTTGCGCCATGGGCATGGCCATCTTCTCCCTGAGGAAGCCGTGCAGGAAGGTGAGGCGCTGCCGCCAGGCGGAGCTGGACTTGGCATCGGGCCGGATCAGGCCGATATGGCCCTTGAACTCGTTCCGCCGATCGTAAAACTCTTTCCAGGACTTGGGAGGGTTCTTCACATATTGGCTGTTGTAGATCAGGGCATAGGACGTCCGCCAGTAGAGGACGGCCTTCCCCTGCAGGTCCACGCCCTCGTCGGACTTGAGGAAGCGAGGATCGATCTTGGCCGAGTTGGACACGTTGGTGGTGTTGAGGGCCTCCAGCGGCACCCCCGAGGTCACCCAGGTCGCGATGGACTTGGGGAAGAGAATATGGATGTCCCCCTGCCCGGGCTTCCACGCCTTGGACTTCTGGATCTGCTCGGCGTCGCTGGTGACAAGGTACTTGAGGTTCACGCCCAGCGCCTGCTTGACCGCCGGGATCACGTACTTCTGCCAGTAGGCCTGGAAGTTCGCCCCCGACTGGCTGTCGGCGAAGACCAGCTCGGTTGGCGCGGCCGCCTGCGCGGGCGACGGTATCGCCAGGGGAATGAGCACCAGGCCGGAGAGCACGAGAAACGTCACGGCCATCGAAATACGGCTCTTCATCGTTTGCCCCCTTCTCAACTCGAATAACCCGCTGTGCACTGGAGATCAGCATGGCGAAAGTTCTCCGCGTGTCCCAAGATCACCTCCCTTCACCCTCGGTGACGCCTTGTATCCGGCACTCCTTCGCTCGCATGTGGAATTGTCCCCCAAATCCTGCCTGTCCGCAAGTCCCTCGTGAAGAGGGACTGGCGGCCACGGGCCTATCGGTTCGCGGAGTTCGGCCGGACGACCCGTCCCGTTTTGGCGGCCCGGACCAGCGCGTCGCAGAGGACGGCGTTGACGTACCCGTCGTGAAAGTCGGCCCCGATCGGGGCCACCGCCTCCTGGCCGGCGATGGCCTTCACCAGGTGCTGGAGTTGGTGAACGAAGGTGTGCTCCCACCCCAGGATGTGCCCCGGCGGCCACCAGGTGCCGCCATACGGATGATCCCTGTCGGTGACCAGGACGGTCTTGAATCCCCGGTCCTGTCGGCTCTTGGCTTCCGCCCGGAACACCTCCAGCTCGTTCAGGCGCTCCAGGTTGAAGCAGATACTCCCGCGCGTCCCGTTCACCTCGAAGGTGAGGTAATTCTTTCGCCCCAGACAGAAGGTGGAGACCTCCAGCGTGCCCATGGCGCCGTTGGCGAATTTCATAACGCCCTCGTAGACGTCCTCGACATCCACCGCCTTGGTCCGGCGGGATCCCGCGGCCGCGGGGCGCCGGGGCACGACGATCCGCGACAGGCCGGCGACCCCTTTTATCTCCCCCACCAGGAAGCGCGCCAGGTCCAGGACGTGCGAGGCGATGTCCCCCACGGCGCCACTCCCCGCGCGGCGCTTCTCCTGGCGCCAGGTGTGCGGGGTCGCCGGATCGCACAGGCTGTCGTCCGTGTAGCGTGTCCGAAAGTGGATGATGTCGCCCAGGTCGCCGGCCTGGATCATCTCCCGGGCGAGCCGGACGGCGGGGACGAAGCGATAGTTGAAGCTCACCTGGTGCCGGATCCGGCTGCGTCGGATTCCCTGCCACATCCGGCGGGCCTCGCGGGCGTCCCGGGCCAATGGCTTCTCGCACAAGAGGTGCTTGCCTTCCGCGGCGGCGGCCAGGCACGGCTCGGCATGGGCATCGTTGGGAGCGCAGTTGATGAAGAGTCCCAACCGGGGATCTTCTACGAGCCGGCGCCACTCGGTAGTGGCGTACTCGAACCCGTAGCGCTGCGCCGCATCCTCCACGGCCGCGTGGGTCCGGCCGCCGATCCCGAGGAGGCGGAAGCGAACCGGCGAGGGCCAGACGATGTACGGAAGCTTCTTGAGCGCGTTGAGGTGGGCCTTGGCCACGCCGGCGTACCCCAGCACCCCGACGCCCAGCGTGATAGGCGATGTCGTAGGCATCAAGACCTCCGGGAAGTTGCCCTGACGGTCCGACCGTTCAGGGCCGCGATCAGGCGACGATGAATGCGGCCGTTGCTGGCCAGGATGGTGGGTTGATACATGTCGAATAGGCCGCCCCCTCCCTCGGTGACGCGGCCCCCTGCCTCGGTGACCAGGAGGGCGCCGGCCGCCAGATCCCAAGGGTGGGCGCTCTGCTCCCAGTAGGCGTCCAGTCGCCCGGCGGCAATGTAGGCCAGGGAGAATACCGCGCCGAAGATGCGGACGTTTCGCACTAGGAGGGCGAGCCTTGCGATCCGCCCGCGCAGGCGGCGGTCGCTCCAGACCGTGTCATCGTGCCAGAGCGAGATCACGCAGTTGGCCAGAGCCTGCCTCCGTGAAACGTGGATCCGGCGGCCGTTCAGCCAGGCGCCCCGACCCCGCTCGGCGACGAACAATTCGCCCAGGCGGGGGAAGAGGATCACCCCGGCTTCGATCCGGCTGCGGCGCTCCAGCGCGATGGACACCGCGAAGAACGGCAGGCCGCTGATGAAGGCGAGCGTGCCGTCCAGCGGATCCACGACCCAGCGGCCGTCCGGTCCGTCGACCCTGGTTCCTTCCTCGCCTAGGAAACCGATGTCGGGAAAACGCCGCGCCAGCGAGGCGCGGATGCAGCGCTCGGCGGCGGCATCGGCCGCCGTCACGGGATCCTTTGGCCCCTTGAATCGAACGCCTCGCACGCGACCGAAGCGACGGAGCAGAATCCTGCCCGCGGCCTCGGCCGCCTCGATGGCTGCGCGCGTCTCCGGCCAGAGCGTCATAGCAGCGGGCGCCTGATCGCTTTGAAGATCTGGTGGAGCAGGGCCACATCGCCCTTGGCCTCTTCCGGCGTCGTGATGGGCGTCTTCCCCTGCTGCACGCACTCGGCGAAGTGGAGCAGCTCCTCCTTGAACGCCTCCCTCATGGAGGCGATGACCTGCTTCTCAAAAGGCTTGCCATCCTCCATCCCCTCGACGATGACGGGCGTGGGCATGCTCCGGAAGAACGGGGACGGGAAGACCAGGCGGACCCGGTTGGCCTTGCCGTAGTACGCCACCGTTTCCTCGTAGTGCGCCAGATCCCAGAGGTAGTGCAGGCTGATCACGGCCCGGACTCCGGAGGGATAGCGCAGGCAGGTCATCATGCTGTCGCCGCCGGCCCAGACGTCGGTAAACAGCACCTCGGCCGGGTCGCCCGAGAGACCTCGCAGCACGTTGATATCGTGGACCAGGGTGGACAGGAGGTTGTCGGCGAACACCCGCCGCTCCAGCGGGGTGAACTCGCCGATGACTTCGCGGATCAGGGCGTCCTGGGCGGCGCGGAGGCGGGCCTTGGCCTCCTCGGGCACGTCGGGGAACCGGCGGACATCGTGGTGGCCGATCTGGTTTATCTCGTTGGGATGCAGGATGGTGATGTGGATCGCCTGGAGGTCCCGCATTCTCTGGATGATCGGCTGGGCGTAGCGGAAGCCGGGATCGTACCGCTTCATGTAGGTCACCATGCAGACGGTCCCCGCCTTCTTGTGGGCGGCCAGGATCTCGTCCGCCTCCCGCAGGGTGTAGCACATCGGCTTCTCGGTGAAGACGTGCTTCCCCGCCTTGAGGGCGTCCAGGATGACCTGCCCGTGGGAATCGGCGGAGAGGACCACCGCCACGTCCAGCGGCTCCTTCAGCAGCTCGCGATGGTCCGTGAACCGCCTGCTCACCCCGTAGGAGTCGCCCACGTACTTCAGGGTCCCCGGCGAGACGTCGCACAGCGCCACGACCTCGTACAGCTCGTGCAGTTCCTTCAGGTGGGGCAGGTGCATGATCTGGGCGATGGCCCCGCATCCGATGACTCCGGCGCGCGTGCGGCTCATGACGTGCTCCTCGTGCTGAAGTGCTGCCGTGCTGCGGTTTTCCAACTGCAAGACGTCGGCACCTTCGCACAGCAGAACAGTTGTTAGTTGGCAGCCGCCTCCACACCCACCATCCGGCGGCGACCCAGCCAGTGGGCGGGCAGGATGCACACCGCCAGGACCAGGATCAAGAGCGTGGACAGGGCGGCGCCGCGTCCGATGGTCCCGTACTCCGCCCACGAAAGGATGAGGATCGTGACCAGATCGTGGCCCGGCGACACCAAGAAGATGACCTGGCTCACGGCCGTCATGGCCCGGACGAAGCTGTAGATCAATCCGGTCAGGATGGCCGACCGGATGAGGGGAACGACAACCCGGCGGAGGGTGGTCGCCGTCCCTGCCTTGAGCGTGGTGGAGACCTCCTCCAGGCTGGGGTCGAGCTGGGTGAGGGCCGCCACGCCGCTGCGGATGCCCACGGGCATCCCGCGGAAGATGAAAGCCAAGACGATGATCACCGCCGTCCCCGTGAGCTGCAAGGCCCCGGCGTTGAAGGCCAGGATGTACCCGATGCCCATGACGGTCCCGGGGATGGCATAGGACAGCATGGCCGAAAACTCCAGCGCCGTCCGGCCGAAGAAGCGATGCCTGAGGGTGAGATAGGCGATGAGGAATCCCAGGCCCGCCGAGGGGAAGGCGGCCAGGGCCGACAGGCGCATGGTGTCCAGGAGGACGGGAATCCCGTGGCTCAACAGGTCCCGGTAGTTCTTGAGAGTGAAGGTATGATCAATACCCCAGAGCTTGACGAAGCTGCCGAAGAAGATTGACCCGTACAGCAGCGCCGCCACGAGGGCAAAAGCCAGGAATATCCCGGTGAGCAAGAGATCCACACCAAGCAGTAGCGGGGTGGGGCGGCCCCCTGATGGCTTGCCTGTCACGGTAACGTACGAGCGCCGGCCCAGCCAGTATCGCTGGAGGAAGAAGATGGTCAGCGTGATTAGCAGCAGGACGAGCCCGTAGGTCGCCGCCTCGCACTGGTTGAACCGGCCCTCGATGGCATAGAAGATCTCGGTCGGCAGAAATGGGGCCCCGCCCCCAAGGATCAGCGGATTCCCGAAGTCCGCCAGGCTCTCGATCATCACCAGCAGGATGGCATTGGCCAGTCCGGGGCGCATGAGGGGCCAGAGGATTGTCCGGAAGAGAGTCCACCGGTCTGCCCGGAGTGTCTGGGCTGCCTCTTCCAGCGAGACGTCCATCGAGCGGGTCACCCCCACCAGGACCAAGTAGGCGATGGGGGTGAACGCCAACACCTGCGCCACGCCGACGCCCAAGGGGCCAAAGAAGGCGTTGGTGGAGAGCCCCAACACAGTGTGAGTGATGAATCCCCGCCGACCGAACATGTAGATCATGGCCAGGCCGAGAACGAAGGCTGGCGTGATGATGGGGAGGATGGACAGCGGCCCAAGGAGGTGTCGGGTCCACAACCGGCTGCGCGATTCCAGGAGGGCGAAGGCGAAGCCGAGGCTCGTGGAGATCGCGCCCACGATGACGGCCAGGAAGAGGCTGTTCCGAAGCGCCCCCAAGCCGAGGGCCAGCATGACCAGGAGGCCTGCGCCGGCTCCGACGCCGACTCCCCAGCGCAGACCGGCGGCGACCTGCCGTGTGATCCGCCAGGACAGGGCCATCGTGATCACCCCGGCCACAACGCCCACGCCCGCCCCCCATCGAATGGGATCGATGGGGAGTTCCGGGTGGCGGAGGAGCAAAAAGATGGGGGAGCGCAGGTAGCGCAAGAGGCCCGTGGCCGTGAGCCGCCCCTGGACCACGATGCTGGCCTGGAGCATGCTCAGGAGGGGGAATAAGATGAAGAGGATGACCAGCCCCGCCGCCCACAGGATGCCGGCGCCGACGAACGCCCCTCCCCTGATGAGTCCCGCCTGGGCCAGGCCGATCCCGGCTAGCGTGAGGAGGCCGAACAGGCTGATCATGGCACCCAGGCCGAAGGCGCGGCCGGTCATCAACAACTGGAAAAGACCGGCCAGCGTGCCCAGCGTGGCCAGGGCGAGGATCAGACGGCCTGCCTTCTGGCCGCCGCTTCCCCGGATCGCCAGGAGGATCGCCAGGGAAGCGGCGAGGCCCACCAGGGCCAGGGACCAGTGGCTGGGCGTCTGGCCGAGGCCGGTCTCCCGCCAGGAGAGGGCGAGAAACGCCTTCCCGACGCGTTCCCACGGCAGGACGGCGAACGCCCCCAGGGTGAGAAGGCTCCAGACTATCGTTTCGCGGCGGTACGCGATCATCTGAACAAAAGTCGATTGGTCGATTTGTCAAGTGGTCGATTAGGGAAAAGCTGGGCTCGCAAATCTCCGTTCCGTGAATCGACTACTCGACCGCTTGACTACTTGACGTCACTTGGGAAGGGGGAACACCTCCTCGGTCCACTTCTTGATCAGCCCGTCGCGGACGGCGGGCGTTCCGTACTTGCCGAAATCGTAGTTGATGGCCTTGGCATCCTCGAAGCGGGGAACGTCCGGGTCGATCGGCGTCCGGCTGTGAGACTGGATGTCCACCTCGCCGTTTTGGGGGCCCAGCTTCTGGTTCTCCGGCTCCAGGGCCCAGTCAATCAACTTCAGCGCATTCACCCGGTTGGGGGCGCCCTTCACCAGGCTGATCCCACCAATCTCGTAGCCCGTCCCATCCTTCGGGGCGATGAAGCGGACGGGGAAGCCCTTCCGCGCCGCTTCCACCATGTCGTTCGCGAAGGAGACGCCGATGGCGACCTCTCCCCGGCCCGTCAGGAGGCTTGGATCGCCGCCACTCCGCGTGTACTGGCCGACGTTCCGATGAATGGCCTTGATCAGCTCGAAGCCCGGAGCCTCGCCGTAGATCTGCATGATGGTGGTCATCATCACGTAGCCGGTGCCCGAGGTGTTGGGGTTAGGCGCGGCGATGAGGCCTTTGTACTTCGGGTCGGCCAGCTCCTTCCAGGTCGTGGGGACGGGCAGGTTCTTCTCCTTCAATATCTTTTCGTTCACGCCGAAGCCGTGCAGGCCGGTGTAGAGCGGGATGTAGTGTCCATCCACCGCCTTGGTCAGTTGTGGCCGTAGCTCGCTCCAGGCCTTGGGATGGTAGAACTCCAGCAGGCCCTCGGCCTGGGCGACCCAATGACCGTCTCCGCTGCCTGCGAACCACACATCGAAAGTTGGGTTCGCCTTCTCGGCGCGGACCCGCGCCAGAGCCGACCCGGAGCTCAGGCGAACGAACTCGAGCTGAATGCCCGTGCTCTTGGTGAACTCGCGCTTGATGGCCTCGCACCAGGCGGGGTCAGGGCTGCAGAGGACGATTACCTTGTTCTCGCCGGCCCAAGCCGGCAGGGCGCACAGGACCGCCAAAGCGGTTGCCAACAGGAGCAGCCAAGTTCTCCCCATGCTCTTCATGACGAGTCCTCCTTCTCAGAGCGGTCCGTTGCGTTATGCCAAGGCTTGATCCAGATTCGCGAAAACCCGCTGGAACGCCTCCACGTAGGATTGCATCAGCTCCATCGGCTGCGGGAACAGCGGATAGGAATGCGACCCGACAACGAGCGAATCGGCCAGCAACCTGACCGTCTCGGGGTACTCGGCCAGATCGTACTTCACCTCCTCACCCAGCGGGCACTTCCACGGGCAGAACAGGCCGTAGCCGGTCCGCTCTTGGAACAGGGTCTGGCCCGGCACGGGCACCGTCTGCCAGAGGCTCACCTCCACGCCTTCCGCCTTCAAGGCCGCCAGCACCTTGGACCGGAACTCCTTCGCGGGCAGCGAGACGCCCGCGGCGCGGGGGTTCAGGCGGATGCGATACTGGTAGTAGCTCGACGTGCAGTCGAGTGGGACGTAGGGCGGGATGACGCCCGGGATCTTTCCCAGACGCTCGGTGAGGTACGCGGCGTTCTTCCGGGCATTGGCCAGCGAAGCGTCCAGGCGGCGGAGCTGGCTCCGGCACAAAGCGGCCGACATCTCGTTGGTCCGATACATCCAACCCATCATGAGCGAGTTGTACTCTCGCGCCCCGTCCAGGGGGCGGGACGGGTCGAAGGCCTTCTTGTCGCTCTCGCGGATGTCTTCGCCGAACATCCGGAACATGTTGGCGCGGTCCCGGAGGTCTTCACGGTTGGTCACAAAGATCCCGCCCTCGCCGGCGGGCAGATTCTTGCTCCCCTGGAACGAGAAGATCCCCATGTCCCCGATGCCGCCGACCTTCTTGCCCTTGTACGTCGAGCCGTGGGCCTGGGCGGCGTCCTCGATCACCAGGAGGCCGTGCTTCCTGGCGACGGCCAGGATGGGGGCCATGTCGGCCGGGAGGCCGTGGATGTGGACCGGGATGATGGCCTTGGTGCGGGAGGTGATGCGCTCCTCGATCTTGACGGGATCGATGTTGAAGGTCCGTGGATCAACGTCCACAAACACGGGGACTGCGTTGTGCTGCAAGACCGCGAGGGCGGTAGCCAGGAAGGTGAAGGCGGTGGTGATCACCTGGTCACCGGTCCCGATGCCGCCGGCGGCGACGGCGCTGTGGAGTGCTGCGGTTCCGCTGTTGGTGGTGAGCGCGTACTTCACGTCGCAGTAGCGCGCCCATTCCTCCTCCAGGGCCTTGACCTGGGGGGCATAGGGGCCGTTGAGGATGCCCGAATCCAACGCGGCCAGGACGGCGGCTTTGTCCTCGTCGGTGATGACGGGCCAGCGAACGTGCAGTTTCTTGCGGACGACGGGGGTCCCTCCCCGGATGGCCAGTGCGTCTTTCATGATTGACTCCTTCCCGCGGAGTGGGGCTGCCGCAGGACGCTGGTGCCGGTACCCACCGGGGTGCCCACTTGGGTGCCCATGTGGGCTCCGCACGAGGATCGGATCAACAGCGTGTGGGAGACCACGGTGGTCGAGAAAACGTGCCCTTCCCCCTGCTCTATCTGGGCGATGGCCCGCCGCACCGCCAGGCGGCCCATCTCCTGCTTGGGGACGGCGACGGTCGTGAGTGGTGGTGTGGTGTGTGCCGCGTACTCGATGTCGTCGTACCCGACAAGGGCCATGTCGTCGGGGACGACAAGTCCGTGGTCGTGGGCTGCCCGCAGGGCGCCGATGGCCATGTCATCGTTGGTGAAAATGGCCGTAGGCCGGCCCGCGAGCTTGAGGAGCATCTCGGCCGCCTCGTAGCCGCCCTCGGGGCGGAATGGCGCCTCGACCATCAGGCTGTCCCGCACCGGGATTCCGGCCTCCAGGAGAGCGCGCCGATAGCCGCTGGTGAGCGCCCGGGAGAAGGGATGCCGGGCGGGTCCGCGGATCAGCCCGATGCGCCGGTGGCCGAGCTTGATCAGATGGCGGGTGGCCTCATAGGCCGCCTGCGCGTCATCGCAGACGACGGCGTCCACGCCCCGGATGGATGGTCGCATGTCCACCAAGACCAGGGAAAAGCCGTTGCCATGCAACTGGCGCACGAGGCGCGGCGCGACCTTCCCCACCAGGATGAGCCAGCGGGTCATCATGTCGCGGATCATCCTGGGGTAGTCCGATGGATGGGTCGGGTCCCCCAGGCCGTAGCCGAGGAGGAGGTGACAGTCGGAGCGCCTGGCCTCGTCGGCGATGCCCTGGATGATCCCCGCGAAGTAGCTGTGGGAGGTCACGACCTCGCGGCTGAAGATGGTGCCGATGATGCGATGGTCTCGCGGCCCGGGGGCGGTCCGAGTCACGAGGAGTTGCGCGGCGGGGTTGGGGATGTAGCCCAGCCGGCGGACGGCGGCCAGGACCTTCCGACGGCTGGCGGCGCTGACGTCGGGGCGCCCCCGCACCACCCGGGAAACCGTCATGATGGACAGGCCGGTGTGCCGCGCGAGGTCCCGCAGCGTCACCGAGGTCCGCATAGGCTTTGGCATGTTCTTGGGGAGATGGATGTTAGCGTTAACGGTACGATTTCTACTCCAAACCGCCCCCAGGCGTCAAGGGGTTTTTCGCCGCCTCGATCCACGCCCGGGAGTCTTGAGACCGGCCGGCCTCCCCGGCGGGGCACGCGAGCGGTCGCCGGGTCCAATCATGTTATTTCGTGTTGATTTTTGTTTGATTCTGTGATGAATTATGGCCGTCGCACCAGGGTCGTACGGGTCCGGCGGAGGACCGAAGGCACGGGAGGAATGGGGGATCTGGAGGCGAGGATGGCGGCCGCACGGATCGACCCGCACTGGCGATACCACGACCTCCGGGCCATCGTCCTGGAGAACGCCCGCCTCCGCCTGACGCTTCTCCCCGAGGTGGGGGCGAAGATCTACGATTTCATCTGCAAGCGCTCCGACCGGAACTTTCTCTGGCACAATCCCCGCCTCTTGCCTCGCCTGCCCGTCTTCGGCCAGAACTTCGACGACTGGTGGAGCGGCGGCTGGGACGAGGTCTTCCCCACCTGTGATGTCAGCGCCTACAAGGGCGAGACGTATCCGTACCTGGGGGAGCTCTGGTCGCTCCCGTGGAGCTGGGCGATCGAGGAAGCGGGGCCGTCGGCCGCGTCACTGTACCTGTCGCGGACAACCATCATCGCCCCGGCCCGGATGGAGAAGTGGATCCGGCTCGAAGGGGATGGCCCGGTCGTCCGGTTCCGGCATCGGTTGACCAACATGGGAACCCAGCCCCTGGATTTCGTGTGGGGCATACACCCCTGCTTCCGCATCGAGGCGGGCTACCGGATCGACGCCCCGGCGCAGATCGGAGTCATAGGGCACACGGCCACCGCTCCCTGTGGCCCGGTGGGAACCACGTACTCGTGGCCGAAGGCAGAGATCTGCACGGTCCCGCCCGCGAGCCAGGGGTGGTGCGAGGGGCACTACGCGACCGAGTTGACTGACGGCTGGGCGGCCCTGACGGACCCGAAGGCGGAGGTCGGGATCGGCCTCGTCTTCCCGCGGGAAGTGTTTCCGGTCCTCTGGTGCTGGATGGTGTACGGGGGATGGCGCGGCCACTACCACGCGGCGCTGGAGCCGTGGACCGGCTGGCCGCACCAGTTGGACAAGGCGGTGGCCGCCGGGAGGCATCGAACCCTGGCGCCGGGGGAGTCGCTTCAGTGTGAGACGATGGCCGTCGTGTACGGCGGCGTGCGATCGGTGAAGGGCATCACCTGGGATGGCCACGTCAGCGGCTAGGCCGCGGACGTGATCGGGGGAAACCGGGTTTCCCGCCGAGAGACAGAAGGCTTTGGGCCCACAACGGAGGAAGGAGGGGAGTCATGAGGCAATGGTGGTGGTGCGGAATCCTGACTGTTCTGGCGCTGGCGGTGCTCCCGGCGGGATCGTTGGCCGCATCGGCTGACCATGAGGGGCAGGTCGTTGTGTACACGGCGGCCCAGAGCACGATCGTCCAGGCCGTCGGGCCAATGTTCGAGAAGAAGACCGGGATCAAGGTGCAGTTCGTCGAGGCGGGAACCGGAGAGGTCATCAAGCGGGCCGAAGCAGAGAAGGCCAACCCGCTGGGCGATGTCTTCTGGGCGCTGGCAGCCGAGCCGTTGGCGGCGAACGCGGATCTCCTGGAGCCGTACACGGTGACCGAGGACGCCAAGATCAATCCCATCTACAAGAAGGGGATGGCGGGCGGCCGGGTCCAGCCCAACAACGTGACCCCGATGGTCATCATCTACAACAAGAAGCTGCTGAGCGACGCCGACGCTCCCAAGACCTGGAAGGCCATGGCGGATCCCAAGTGGAAGGACAAGATCGCCTATGCTGCGGCCGACAAGTCAGGCTCGTCCTATACGATCCTGGCGACGCTCCTCACGGTGTTCGGGGACAACGACGCCGGCTGGAAGGTGGTCGAGGACATCATGAAGAACGCCAAGATCCTGCCGTCATCCAGCCGGGTGCCTAAGGGCGTGGCGGACGGCGAGTACCAGGCGGGCCTGACCTATGAGGACGCGGCCATGCGGCAAGTGGCCGGCGGTGCCCCGGTGGGCGTGATCTACCCGCAGGATGGGACCTCAGTTCCTCCCGATGGCAACGCCTTGATCAAGGGCGCCAAGCATCCCAAGGCCGCCAAGATGTTCCTCGACTACGCGGTGTCCAAGGAAGTAATGGACCTCCTGGCCGAGAAGTTCTCTTTGCGCTCGGCCCGGACGGACGTGAGCCCGCCCAAGGGGTTCGCTTCGCTCAGCGCGATCAAGGCCGTAGCGTACGACATGGAATGGGCCGGGAAGAATTATCAGGCCTTCGTGAAGAAGTGGCAGGATATAATCGTTCGCGTGAAGTGAGAAAGGCAGAGGGCAGAGGGCAGAGGGCAGAGGGCAGAGGGCAGAGGGCAGAGCGACGCTCTTGCTGCCTTCTGCTTTCTGCTGACTACCTTCTCGTTTCGCGTGGCTGACGAGGCGCGATGCGTAATCGAGGAGACATCTGGACGGGCGTGACCGGGATCGCCTTTGCCCTCCTGCTGGTCTTGCTGATCATTCCTCTGGGGCGGCTGCTCTGGGCCAGCCTGCTTGGAGACGACGGCGGCTTCACACTCAAGCACTACCGCGAGTTCCTCGCCTATCCGTACTACTCCCGCACTATCGGCCACAGCTTCTTAGTCAGCGGGCTGGTGACGCTCTGCGCCCTGCTGGTGGCGATCCCCCTGGCCTTCCTCATCGCTCGGGTGGACGTACCTGGAAAGACGGTCCTCAAGACCCTGGCCATCCTGCCACTGGTGTCGCCGCCGTTCATCGGGGCCTACTCCTGGATTCTGCTGTTCGGCCGGGCTGGATACGTCACGACGCTCTTCCAGAAGGCCGGCATCATGATTCCCACGGTGTACGGGATGCACGGCATCGTGCTGGCCCTGAGCCTGAACCTGTATCCGTTCGTGCTCTTGATGGTGGCCGGCGCCCTCCAGGCCCTGGATCAGTCGCTCGAGGAGGCGGGGCGGGGACTGGGGTCGAGCCACTGGCGGGTCTTCTGGACGGTCACGGTGCCGCTGACCACGCCCTCGATCCTCGGCGGCGCGATGCTGGTGTTCTTGACGGCCTTTGCCGAATTCGGCGCCCCGATGATCATCGGAGAAGGGTACCAGGTGCTTCCCACCATCGTGTACAGTCTGTTCGTGAACGAGATGGGGGCCAATCCCGCCATGGCCAGCACGGGCGCCGCATTGCTCGTGCTGTGCACGACCGCCATTCTGCTGGTTCAGTACTGGGCGGTGGGGCGGAAGCGGTACGCCATGATCCAGCTCCGCCCGATCCCGCCGGTTCGGCCGCGACCCCTCCTGCGCGGCCTCCTCGCCGGCTATGCCTACCTGGTGGTCGGCCTCTCGCTGGTGCCGGCCCTGGTGGTGGCCGTGACCTCGTTCTTCGAGAGCCGCGGGCCGGTGCTGTATCCGAATTTCAGCCTCGGCAACTACCAGGAGGTGCTGTTCAACGTCCCCCGCGCCATCGCCAACAGTTTCGTCCTGTCCACCGCGTCCACCCTGCTGGATGTCGTCCTGGGGACGCTCATCGCCTACCTGGTGGTCCGTCGCCGGTCCGCGGTGACCGCGGCGATGGATTCGTGCGTCATGATCCCCTATGCGATCCCGGGGACGGTGATCGGCGTGGCCTACATCGTCGCCTTCAACAAGCCTCCCATTGTCTTGACCGGAACGTTCCTCATCCTGCTCCTGGCCTACTTCGTCCGGCGGCTCCCCTATTCGGTGCGGTCGGGGTCCGCCATCCTCCACCAGATCGATCCGTCGGTGGAGGAGGCTTCCATCAGCCTGGGCGTTTCACCATTGAAAAGCTTTGTCAAGGTGACGGCGCGGCTCATGCTGCCGGGGATCGTGTCGGGGGGAATCCTGACCTGGGTGCAGACGATCACAGAGATCAGCGCGACGATCTTCCTCTACTTTGGGGCGTGGTCAACCATCACCGTCGTCATCTATCGCCAGGTGAGCAGCAGCAACTTCGGCAGCGCCGCCGCGGCCTCCACGATCCTGCTGGTGGCGGTCTTCATCCCGGTGCTCTGCGTGAACTGGATGCTGGGCGAGCGCGCGGTGACGGCGGTCTGAGAACGTGCTGCGGTTTCCGGTGCTGCCGTTCCCGGCTGCTCTTGTCTCCTGACGGCAGCACCGCAGCACAGAGAACCTTGCGGATGGGAACGACCCTGACGGTTGAGAGGGTCCGCAAGCGGTACGCGGAGGTCGAGGCGCTGGCCGGGGTGTCCCTCCAAGTGCAGGGAGGCGAGTTTTTCACCCTCCTGGGCCCCAGCGGGTGCGGAAAGACGACGCTGCTCCGCTGCGTGGCCGGATTCCTGCGGCTGGACGCCGGCCGCATTCTGTGCGACGGGAAGCGGCTGGACAGTCTGCCGGCCCACAGGCGCGATATCGGGATGGTCTTCCAGAACTACGCGATCTTTCCCCACCTGTCGGTGTTCGAGAACGTCGCCTATGGGCTGCGGGCGCGCCGCGTGGTGCCAGCCGAGATCCGGCAACGAACGGTCGAGGCGCTGCGCCTCGTCCAGATGGAGCCGCTGGCCGATCGGCGGCCCGACCAGCTTTCCGGTGGCCAGCAACAGCGGGTGGCGCTGGCCCGGGCCATGGCGATCCGGCCGCGCCTGCTCCTGATGGACGAGCCGCTCTCGAACCTGGATGCCAAGCTGCGGGTGGAAATGCGGACGGAGATCCGGCGGTTGCAAAAGGAACTGGGGATCACAACGATCTACGTGACCCACGACCAGGAAGAGGCGCTGGCCATCTCGGAGCGGCTGGCGGTGATGAACGCCGGACGCGTGGAGCAGGTTGGATTCCCCTGGGATGTGTATCTGGCTCCACGGAGTGCGTTCGTGGCCCAGTTCATCGGAGCGAGTAACACCCTGACGGGCATGCTCGCCGGCACCGATGGCGAGTGGACGCGCGTACAGATCGGCGGCTGGATGCTTCGCGGCCGACGTGGGGAAGGTATGGCCGGTCGCGTCCTGGCGGTGTTCCGGCCCGAGGCGGTTGAGCTTCTCCGCGACGACCGAGAGCCTCCCGGGGCCACGGTGGGAGAGGGCGTGGTGGTCAACCGGGAGTTCCTGGGCGCGATCTTACGCTACCGCCTCCGGCTGGCAGATGGTTCGCTGATCCACCTGGACGAGCACAAGCCAGATCCTGCCGGCTTGCAGAAGGAGGGAGAGCGGGTCCGCTTTGCCGTGCGCCCGGCGGATGTGATGCTCTTCCCTGCGGAGTCGTCGCCATGAAATCGCGGGAGTTCAGCCTGACCAGGGTGCCGTCTTCTCTTCGGCCCCTCACGACGCAAGCGATCGCCTTGGCAAAAGAGGCAGGTCGCATCCTCAGGCTGCGGTTCCGCACGGCGGTGTGCGTCACGGTGAAGGGCCCGGCCGACATCGTGACCGCGACCGATATCGAGGTACAGGGGTCGATCGTGCGGCGGCTCCGGGACAAGTTCCCGGGACACGGCATCCTGGCTGAGGAGGGGCTGGATGCCACGGCCGGGACCGAGTGGCGCTGGATCGTGGACCCGCTGGACGGGACCAAGAACTTCGCGCGCGGCATCGCCAGCTTTTGCGTCTCCATCGCTGTGGAGCGCGACGGCCAGGTCGAATTGGGCGTGGTGTATGACCCGATGCACGATGAGCTGTTCGTCGCCGTCCGGGGCTGCGGTGCCTGGTGCAACGGCCGACCCATCCATGTCTCCGAGGTCGCCGGGCTCAAGGCGGCGTTCCTGGGGACCGGGCTCCCCCACCGGGTGCAACGGTTCGCGGGATCGGTGGGTCGGACGTTCACACGGTTTGCCATGTATTCGCTAGGGGTTCGCGACCGCGGGGCCGGCGCATTGGACCTGTGTTACGTCGCCTGCGGGCGGTTCGACGGGTACTGGGAGATCGACCAGTCGCCGTGGGACATCGCCGCGGGGGGCCTGATCGTCGAGGAGGCGGGCGGCCGCATGTCCGACTTCCGAGGCGGGCCCTTTGACATCTTCGGGGGGGAGACCGTGGCCAGCAACGGGAAGATCCACGACCAGATCCTCGGGGTGCTGACCATGCCCGGCGGGATCCCCAAGCGGTACAGGCCTCCCTTTCGCCGCCGCTGAGGGACCCACGTGGCAATGCGGCGCGGCCGTTTTCGAGGCGATTTGTGATTTCACTACTCCGCCAGCAAAAGATCCTGGCCCTCCTGAAGCAGCACGGGGTGGTTTCGGTGGGGCGACTGGCCCGCTCGGTCCGCGCGTCCGAGATGACGGTTCGCCGCGATCTCGTCGTCCTTGCCGATCGCGGGTTGGTGCGCAGGCTGCACGGCGGAGCCGTCCTGGAGAGAGGGAAGACAGAGGAATCTCCTTTCTCCAACGCGCGCCAGGAGCATGTGGAGGAAAAGGAGGCCATTGCTGACGAGGCGGCGACCCTGGTCTCGCCGGGGAGTGTCGTCGCGCTGGGAGCCGGAACCACCACCTGGCACGTCGCCCGCGTCCTGGCGACAAGGACCGACCTGACCTTCATCACCAATTCGACGAACATCGCCCTGGAGCTGGATCGCGGCCAGTCGAACATCATCCTGACCGGGGGCCACTTCCGCACGCCCGCCGACGCCTTGGTGGGGCCCCCGTCACTCTGGACGCTGGAGCGGCTCCAGATCGACCTCCTCTTCCTCGGTGCCAACGGGATTGACCTGAAGGCCGGCTACACGACCCCGATCCTGGCGGAGGCCGAGACCAACACCGCGATGATCCGCAAGGCGGCGCGCGTGGTGATGGTTGCAGACCACAGCAAGTTCGGACGGGCGACCCTGGCGTCTTTCGCGCCCATCGAGGCGGCGCATGTTCTCGTCACCGATGCAGCCGCGCCGCGGTCCATGCTGGCAGCTATCCGGCGCCGCGGCGTCCAGGTCGTGATGGCGAGCAAGCGAGGAAAATAAGGGGGGCGGGAGCCATGAGAGCGACGATGCGCGGCGTCTTGTTGCGCGGGCCGAAGCAGATGGCGCTGGAGGAGGTACCGCGGCCGGTGCCGCGGTCCGATCAGGTGCTTGTTCAGGTGCGCTACAGCGCGTGCTGTACCACGGACCTCGACCTCATTGATGGGACCATGCCGGACCAGGCGAAGTATCCCCTCATCCTCGGCCATGAGTGGAGCGGCCAGGTGGTTGAGGCGCCGGCAGAGTACGCGGCCCTGGTGGGAAAAGACATCGTGGCGGACAATCTGGTCACCTGCGGTGTGTGCGCCGCGTGTGTGAATGGGCGGCCCAACCTCTGCCGGCAAATGCAGGAGTTGGGCTTCAGCCTGAACGGGGCGCACGCCGAGTACCTGGTGACGCTGGCGCGAAACGTCCGGGCGCTTCCGGCTGGTCTCTCGCCCAGGGCGGCGGCGCTGACGGAGCCGGTGGGCGTGGCGCTGTACGGCGCGAGGCGCGCGCGGGTGGGGCTGGGGGATCGCGTCCTGGTCCTGGGGGCGGGCTCGATCGGGCTCTGCGCGATGCAGGTGTGCCGCGCGGCGGGAGCGGCCGAGGTGTGGCAGGCGGCCCTCCGGCCCGAGCGGTTGGAAGTGGCGAAGCGCCTGGGGGCCGCGCGGGTCCTGAGCCTTTTGAACACATCGCTCCCGGAAGCCCTCGGGGCGGCGGGCTTCCAGCCCGACGTGGTGATGGAGTGCTCCGGCAGCCCCAAGGCCTTCGCGCAAGCGATCAAGGCCGTCCGGCCCGGCGGTCGGGTGGGCGTGCTGGGATACTACGCCGACGAGATGGCCGAGATCCGGCCCAGCGACATCATGATGCGCGACCTGGAGATCCTGGGGTCCGTGTGCCCGACGGGGGCGTGGGACGCATCGCTGGCGTTGATGGCCGACGGGCGGGTGCAGACCGAACCGCTCATCACGCACACCTTCCCGCTGGAGCGGTTCGCCGAGGCCTATGACATCGCCCGCCACGGGACGGGCGGGGCCATCAAGGTCATGCTGGA
>Ga0315282_10005298_pt1 | contig 22028 bp, 17 predicted proteins | sample YL17G07_20_MG_FD_203693 | JGI IMG/M metagenome (GOLD analysis project Ga0315282, IMG submission 203693) | Sediment microbial communities from Yellowstone Lake, YNP, Wyoming, USA - YL17G07_20 | ecosystem: Environmental > Aquatic > Freshwater > Lake > Sediment | place: USA: Wyoming | collected... | reverse complement strand
GAGCGCCCACACCCAGCAGAAGATATATGGGGCCAGCGTTGAGCTGATTGGTAGGGATGACGAACTGCGGGCTGTTTCTTCTGCGTTAGATGATCCTACTATTCGAGCGGTGATCCTGTCGGGGCCAAATAATATTGGCAAAACACGGCTTGCACTTGAGGCAGCGCGGGCCCGGTGGATCGATACTGTCGTCGCAGTCGATCCAAGATCGATGACTACGAGTGATCTCCTTGCTTTCGAACACCCGGCGCGAGAAACCGTAGTGTTTATCGAGGATCCAGACCCTGACGACGCAGAGGGCTTTATCAATCAGGCATTGGCCCGGACGGATCTCAAGCTCTTGATCACATTGCCGACACCAGAAAGCGCTCCTGGGCCAGAATTTGGTGGGGGTAATCGAGTGCGGGCCTTCAAGATTAGACATCTCGATGAATCGGATTCCACCAAGCTGTTGAAAGCAGCGGGTGCCCAATTTGACTACAGCATGGAGTCATGGGTCGTGGAGCAGTGCGGCGGAAATCCAGGCATTCTGCTGTTGGCGGCCCATGCAGGGCCCGAAATCAGGGAAAGGACAGGGGATTTCTTTGGAGACTTGGCCCGGAGCTTCGAGAGGAGAGTGCGGCGGGCGTTTGGGGAGAGAGCAATCGAGATTCTCAGACGGCTGAGCTTGCTGACTTATGTCGGCATCAAAGGAGACTCAGAGGAAGAAATCCAGCTCATTTGCAGAGCACTCGGAGACGACGTCCAAGCTAACACAGTGCTTAACGAGTTGCCGTCGCTCGAAGAAGCAGGAATCGTACGAGTTCGGGGAACGTATGCTGAGGTTCAACCACCGATTTTTTCGAACTACCTTGCCACAGCAGCTCTGCGTGGTCGGTATACCGAACTCCTGACGTTATTTGTGGCATTTGACAATCGAGCGCGGCTCCGTTTCGTACAGCGCCTCCATGGGCTGCGGGGGGATGAGGTCGCCAGGTTCTGGGATGAAATGTTCTCTCCGGGCGGGCTGTTCGAAAACATACACAGCGCTTTGAGAAACGCTCACATCCTTCGTATGGTGGCTGCGGCAGTCCCGGAGCGGGTTGCGTGGATGATCGAGGATGGGTTGAAGGGGATGAATCGCGCCGAACGGCTGGCCATCGCAGGGGGGCTCCGGCGCAATTTAATGTGGGCGATCGAAGAGTTCTTGTTTCGCAGGAAGACAAGTACGGCTGCCATGAGGTCCCTGGGAATGCTTGCGGAGGCCGAAAACGAGAACGTTGGTAACAGCGCCACGGGTGTGTTCTGCGAGTGCTTCATGCCTTTCCATCCTCAATGTCCGCTTCCGCTCCACGATCGACTCACCCTTCTTGATGAGACGCTCTCCCTAGCTAATTCAACCGAGATGCGCTTGATCGGTATACAGGCCATTGAAGCTGGCCTTGAGCGGCACGGCGCCGTAATGCTTCGTCGAGGAAGCGGCCTCGAACCCCTGGATTCGAGACCACGCATGACTTATGGCGAAGTTTTCGACTACCTCGAGAGGCTCGTTGACTTACTAATGGCGATGGCAAGATCGGCTGAACAGGCTATCGCTGAGAAGGCGGTTGCTGCGCTCCCCTTCTCGATTGCAGCCCTTGCCATTCAAGGCCGGCCCGAAAGGGCGGTGCAGCTATTCACCGACGTTGTCGATTGGGTTGTAAATAGGGGGGCTGCGATCCCCGTATCCAACTTGGTGGATGCCATTCGGTACGCTCAGACCAACTTGTTGGTTAAAAATGAGAAAACCGATGAGCAAACGGTCGTAAGGTTCCGCCCCCTGACGGAGCAGATGGAGACCCTTGCTCAGCGATTAGAAAACGCTGGTTTCTCCACGCGGCTGAGAAGGTGGGCTGGGAACTGGTCTCGGGATGACCACACGAATGTCGCGGAAGAGGGGCAGAGCCCTATTTACCGTTCTGAGAAGGAGCTTATGACACTTGCGGGTGAGGTCTTAGCGAATCGTGATTTGTTAACCGAAGAACTTCTGAACTGGCTTTGCTCGGGGGAGGCTAAGAAGGCTTACATTTTTTTCTGGTCACTCGGAAAGTTGGATTCGCACCGATCCCTGTTTCCAACCATGGAGAACCTCGCAAGGCAGGACGCGGGTGCAGGTGCTTTCGCGTCTTATTGTGGTGGGCTGTGTCAACATAGCAGAGAGGTTGTTGCTTCCCGTCTTGATGAACTTACCCGGTCTCGTGAAATCGCGGCCGAGGCAGTCATAAAAGCTACCCAAAACATCGGAGTCGATGCCGCAGGCGTGCAGCGTCTACAAATCCTCGTCGAGGACAAGCGGGTTGATCCCAGCGTCGTGGCGAGGGCAGTGACGTACAGTTCATGGTCTGAATCGATCGACCTGAGCACGCTTCTGCCCCTTTTGCGATCAACGGCCGGTCCCACATTTGAACGCGCATCTGAGGTGATCGACTTTCTAGCGATGAGACTGCAGGCTGGCAAATGCATCGAAGGTGAAGTGGCCGAATTTGCATGGCAATGCCTGGAGGCTTGCCCACCTGAGAACATCAACCAAGCATACGACTCTGACCAACTTGCGGCGAGTCTAGCCAGGGGCGACCCAGAGCGGGCCCTCAAGCTCTTAGTAAAGCTGCTGAAGCAGCATGGGGAACGGAGTTGTTGGGAGCCGCTCGAACGTCACGGAGGTGCTGAATTCTGGAAGAGCCTGCAGGCTTCGCTGGGTGAACGTGTGCTGCTCGCTGTTCTGGACTGTGCTCTTGCGAACCCGCTGGTCCGCGTCCAGGTCACTTGGAGCCTTGCCGATTTCATTGACCAGAAAGCTGATGCCGAGGTTCTAGTCTCCTTCGCAACGCAGGGGGAGAGACAAGCGGGATTGGTGGCAGAAGTGATCGACGGCGGGAAACCGGGCTTCTGGGCGATAGCAATCAAGATCATTGAAAAGTATCCGCAAAACAAGCGGATACTGAGCGCGCTTGCCGATGGGGCCGAGCATATCGGGCATGTCATCACCGGGTCACATGCAGATCATTTAGAGAAATGCCGCAAAGAGGTGGAGGTCCTTCTTGAGGACGACTCGATCCCTGTGGTTGCCCGTGACTGGTTGCGTGAACTTGAATCATCTCTTCGAGCTTACAGGGACAGAGAACGGGCCTCGGAGATTGATGAAGAGATCAACGGATTTGTTCGAATTGCCGGCGACTCGGACGCTCCAGAGCGCCTTTGGGCAATCCGAACGCTTCTCCGTCGCGACAAACTTAAAGAGCTCTTGAACATCCTCTCCAAAGCGGCCCTGCTAGCCTTGCTGCCACGCTTGGAGTTGCCAGACGACGAAGCAGCCGGAGTCAGCAAGAGACTCGAGAACTTTTAGGACACGATCGGGCTCACTAGCGCAAAGGGCTTTCGACTCGGATTCTGAAACAATGCGAGGCCTCTACTACGTTTTGGTGGATCGGGAAACGAAAGGAAAGCGCCACGGGCCGGAGCCCGAGGTCAGCCGAGTGAGTTTGGTGGAATCGGCCCGCGGAGCGGCTTGTCCTGCAGTTCGCGGGTGGCGCATACAGTCCGCTTTCTGCGATGTGTGCGGTTGGCAGATTCCCCCTCTCGCGAAGGTCACTGAGCGCTCAGACCCAAAGGATTTTGAGGGTCGTCCCCATGTTCTCGAAGTCCTAGTCACTCGTGACCAAGGTCGCCTTTCTGGCTTGGGCGAGGGCGGCGGCGAAGCAATCGCCCAAATTCAGCCCGGCGGCGTGGCGGCCCTTGCCGAAGTCGAGGAAAGCCTGCCGCGCCAAGTGCGCCTGCTCGACGGTGAGCGGTTCGATGACGATGGCAGCGGTCATGAAAACAGCTCCCCTCCTCGGCTGAGGAGGGGGTTAGGGGGTGGTGGGGTACGGGACAAATTGAGCCGGTCAACCACCCCCTAGGCCCCTCCTTATCAAGGAGCTGGTAGCGCAGAGTTTCGCTTCTCAGAAACTCTGCCCGCTTTTCCGACCGATTCTTCCGGAAAACAGCACGCCAGATATGACCAGGTTGACTTGTCAGCGTGTGATTTATAAGTTACAATGGAAAACGTGATCGAGATTCGCCACTACGTCAGTCGCGCCGGAAAAGACGTCTTTGACGATTGGCTGTCGCAACTGGTGGATGCCCGCGCACAGGCGAAGATTGCGACCCGAATTGACCGGCTTGCCGCCGGAAACTTTGGCGACTGCAAGCCGTTGCAACACGGTGTGAGCGAGTTGCGGATCGACTGGGGACCGGGCTACAGGGTCTATTACGCGATGCTGGGGAGGATACGCGTGTTGCTTCTCTGCGGCGGCGACAAACGAAAACAGTCGCCCGATATTGACCGGGCGCTGGAGTACCTCAAAGATTATAAAGAAAGGAGCGAAACCTCATGAAACGCAAAGCCAGCATCTCCCATGACGAGGCCATCGTTCGGCGGCTCCGCAAGGACTCGGATTTTGCCGCCGAGTACCTGAAAGCGGCATTGGAAGATGAGGACGAACCCCGCGTTCTGCTCATTGCCTTGCGCCACCTCGCCCAAGCCCAGGGCATCGCCAAAGTTGCTAAGGCCGCTGGCATCGAGCGAGAGAGTCTTTACCGGGCATTGTCGGTCAACGGCAACCCTCGACTGTCCACGTTGGTTGCCGTCACCAAGGCTATTGGGCTCAGACTCACCGTCGAAGCCGCTCAATAATTCGCGCTGCAATCCTCTTGCCTGAGGAAAATAAGTTCCATGGTTGCCCGCGTCGTGGGAACATAGAGATATGGTTCACCAACAACAGTTTTCCCTTCGCACCGCAGGGCCAGGCGACATGCACGACGTCACTCCTCAGGTGGCTGCCGCGGTCGCCGCGTCGAACATCAAGACCGGGACCGTCAACGTTTTCAACGTCGGCAGCACGGCGGCAATTGGCACCATCGAGTTTGAGCCCGGGCTACAGCAGGACCTGCCGGCCATCCTCAACAAGCTTATCCCTCCCAGTCGCAACTACGGCCACGAGCAGGCGTGGCACGACGGCAACGGCCATTCGCATTTGCAGGCAACCCTGCTCGGGCCCTCACTGACCGTGCCCATTGCCCAGGGCAATCTGCTGCTCGGAACGTGGCAGCAAATTTTCCATCTCGAGTGCGATGTGCGCGGACGCCAACGTACGGTGGTGGTCACCGTGATGGGTGACATGTGAGTTCCCACCTGCGCCGCAATCCGCTATGATGCAAATCATGGACGTCGCCGTTCGCTGCCGGGGGCTTCGCAAAACCTACGAAGGCAACGTCGAGGCCGTTCGCGGGCTCGATTTGGAGATTCAGGCCGGCGAGTGCTTCGGCCTGCTGGGCCCCAATGGGGCGGGCAAGACCACCACCATCGAAATCCTCGAAGGATTACTGGAACCCACTTCCGGCAAGATTGAAATTCTTGGAAACAACTGGCAGACGCACAATCGCGAACTCCGCGAGCTGCTGGGAATCTCGCTCCAGGAAACGCGCCTCGCCGAGAAGCTCACGGTGCGCGAGACCTTGGAATTGTTCGCCAGCTTTTATCGCCGCCCGCGCGCGATCGAAGAAGTGATGGCGGAGATGGCGCTCACGGAAAAATCCGACGCTTGGGTCGGCAAACTTTCGGGCGGGCAGAAGCAGCGGCTGGCTGTGGCCACCGCGCTGGTGGCCAATCCCAAAATCCTGTTCCTCGACGAACCCACCACCGGCCTCGATCCACAAAGCCGCCGCCAGCTTTGGGAAGTCATCCGGCAATTCCAGCAGCGCGGCGGCACCGTCCTGCTGACGACGCACTACATGGACGAAGCCGAGCGCCTCTGCGACCGCATCGCCATTATCGACCACGGCCTCACCATCGCTTCCGGAACGCCCTCCGAACTGATCGAGCGTTTGGGTGGGCATCACCTGGTGGAATTCGACGCCACAGGTAATGTCCCTGGGGAGCTTGAGGCGTGGCGCTCGCTGCCCGGCGTCGAAGCCGTGTACGAGGAGGACGGGCGAGTGGTGCTGAGCGTGCGCGAACCGCATGAGACCATTCCCGCCCTGCTCGCGGCCATTAAAGAGCGCAACGGGGACTTGCTGCACCTTACTACGCGCCATGCCAGCCTGGAGGACGTCTTCGTGCATCTCACGGGACGGCACTTGCGTGAGGAGTGAGAGAATGCAGATCGGGAGATCAGGTGATCGGGTGATCGGATGAACAAAAAAGACCTAGCGAAAGCCGACTTTCAAAAAGTACAAGTCGAGGGCCCAAGCTCGGACGGCCATGACTTGGAGTCTCAAGACTCGGACTCCAAACCCCGTGCCGCTCCTGTTCCCCCGATCACCGGATCGTCCGATCACCCGATCACCGGATCACCCGATCACCCGATTAGCGGACGTTGGAAAAGCTACGAACTTTTGGTCTTGGCCCGTCTAAAGGAAATGTACCGCGAGCCGGAAGTCATCTTCTGGGTATTCGGGTTTCCCATTCTCCTGGCGCTGGGGCTGGGGATTGCTTTCCGCAACAAGCCTGCTGACGTCACGCGGGTGGTGCTGGTAGCAGGCCCGGAGGCTGAGCAGGCGATGAAGCTGTTTCGCACGGCGTCGGCGGCGGGCACGTTGCATGTGGATCAACTCCCTGCCCCCGAGGCGTTCAACCAGTTTCGGCTGGGCAAGTACGACTTGGTGGTGACGCCGCGAGCCGGCGGGTTTGAATACCTCTATGACCCGGCGCGTCCGGAAAGCGTGCTGGCCCGCAGCGTCACCGACGACGCTCTCCAGGCGGCCGCAGGAAGAAGGGACAGCGTCCCCACCACCGGCCGCGTCTCCAGCGAACCCGGGGCGCGTTATATCGACTTCCTGATTCCCGGCCTGTTGGGCATGAACCTGATGAACTCCGGCATGTGGGGGATCGGGTTTGCGCTGGTGGATTTGCGCCAGCGCAAGCTGCTGAAACGCTTTGTAGCCAGCCCCATGCGCCGCAGTGACTTCCTCCTGGCTCTGGCCAGTAGCCGATTGGTGTTGATGTTGCTGGAGCTGGTGCTGCTGCTGGGGTTCGGCATGCTGGTGTTCCACATGCGCGTGGCGGGCGCATGGACCTCCATCCTGATCATCAGCTCGGTCGGGGCGCTTTGCTTCGGTGGCGTGGGGTTGCTCACCGCCAGCCGCGCGCAAAAAATCGAGACGGTCAGCGGGCTGATCAACCTCGTCATGATGCCCATGTGGATTCTGTCCGGCGTCTTCTTTTCTTACGAGCGATTCCCCACCCTCCTTCACCCGCTGATTAAAGCGCTGCCGCTTACCGCGCTGAACGACGCCCTCCGCGCCGCGATTCTGGAAGGCGCGCCGCTTGCCCACCAAACCGCACGCCTGCTCGTGCTTTGCCTCTGGGGAGTTCTCTCCTACTTGCTGGCGTTGCGCTGGTTTCGCTGGACTTAGGATTTTCGATTTTGGATTTTAGATTTTGGATTGAACAAAGGGAGCCGCCGCACACGCTCTTGAATCGAAAATCCAAAATCTAAAATCCAAAATAGCTCATCTTCCCATGGCATTATCGATCGCGGTCAGAATCGGGTCAGGGGGCTGGTACTGGGCTTGTTGGTTGAGGGCCACGAAGTTGTAATTCGTGCCCTTCTTGAGGCGAATATGAAAAGCCCCGATCGCTACGAGGTACACATTGTTCCGGCGGGCCTCTTTAATCGAGTTCAGGGGTATTTCAAAATTATGAACGCCATTGGTCCCGTTGGTACCTTTATAATAAATCATTCCATTGCCCATGGACATCACGCCGACGCAGTAATTGTATCCGCCCTGTCCGTTCGGCCCGTGATCGTGCGCCACGGTAAAGGACACGAAGCCGTTATGCGGCATAGGGGTCAGGGAGGGAGGCGATGAGGGCTGCGCCATGGCCTGGCCCGGCGGGGGGGCAGCACCCAACTGGACTTGCTTGGTGACGTTTCTTGATCCGTTATACCAGGTAATTTGCACCATTTCGCCGGCCCGATGGCGGGCCAGGGCTTCCCGGAGTTCCTCCGGTGTGGTCACGGGCCGCCCATTGACGGCCAGGATGGCGTCGTAGGTTTTCAATCCCGCTTGGTCAGCCGGGCCGCCGGGTTGGGCGCCGGAAATCACAACGCCGCGCGCGCCGGCGGGCTGTTGCTCCATGGGAGCGACGCCGAGGTATCCGGCTTGGCCCGGGTTCACGCTGGGCGTCTCTCCCGTCGGGGGACGCGGCGGCGGAGGGGACACCGGAGGCGCTGCCGGGCGCTGAAGCGGGGCGGAGACCGTGGTGGTTTCTCCTGCTGCGAGCGTGACGTTCTGTTCGTGATCCTCGTAACCGCTCAGCGAGATTCGCACGGTGTGAGGTCCGGCGGCAAGCCGCGTCAACTTCAGACGACCCTGCGGGCTGGTCGATCCTACCGGTTCATCATCTACGTATACTTGGCTCTTGCCGGGACTGGACTCAATCACCAGCACGGGGGGAGAGGCGGCAGGGGCAGAGTAGGGGGCAACCGCGGGAGCCGCGGGAGCCGCCGGAGCACGGGGCTCGAGCGTTCGCAGCACGCGAATCAATTCATCCGTTCCACCAGCGTCGTGAATCTCTTTCTCCACGGAAGCAGTAACTGCAAAGGAGATGCCCGCCTTCCGCGCCTCCTGCGCCACCTGATCGCTGGGCACGTCGCCGGTCAGAAGGTCGATGACGTCCTGCTTGGTGAGTTTCTTGGCAGCTTTTTGCGCGTTTCCGAGGGAGGGAATGATACCGATAGCCGCAATCAACGCCAGCAGCAGGGCGAGAGTTCTAAGAATGCACCTACCCCCTGAGTGTGAACCCATGCGTTTGGCCCCTGGGATCGAACTGGCCTTTTTATATCGCTACCGGCGAGCCTCGTCAAGGCCACTGGAGCGATTGGTAGTGGTGCAGTTTGAAGTTGTAGCGGCGAGTTTACCTCGCCAAATGGCGGCGTAAAGCCGCCTCTACATCAAACTGCACCACTACCGGAGGGATTAATCGTAGCAAGCCGCGCCCTTTAGTTCCCCCCACACTTGAAGCCTTCGTTCAGGATTGCATTCTCCTTCCTGCACACTTTAATGGCATCCTCAATTTTCCGACGAAGTTCGGCGTTGGAAGGATCCAGTCTCAAGCCTTCTGCATAGGCAGCGATGGCGTCATCGTACTCGGCACGCTTATAGTGGAAATCACCCAGGCTAATCTTCCCCTTGATCGCCCTAAGGTCAATGGGGGGAGGTTGGGGCACAGGCTCCGGCTTAGGGGGTTTTGGCTTAGGCGTTGGCCGGGGTGGTTTGGGAGTGGGCTCCGGATTCACTGGCGGGGGCTGGGGCGGCGGTTCCGACGCCGTCACCGTAACCGGGGCAGTGGAACTCTGCGTTCCGCCCGGACCGGTAGCGGTAAGGGTATACGTGGTCGATTCATCAGGGAAGACGTTCGTAGCGCCGTTCGTCGGTACCTTGCCCACACTTGGTTCCAAGTCCAAGTCGGTGGCATTCTGCGAAGACCAGCGCAACCTGACGGCCTGGCCCTTCTGCACCGTGGTTGGTTCTGCGGTCAGCGTGGCAGTCAGAGGCCCGCTGGGACCAGGCGGCGGGGGAGGCGGCTGACGCGTAGCAAGCCACACGCCCCCACCACCGATGCCCACCAGCAATACGATCAGCGCTGCCCATATTCCCCAACGAGATTCAGGAGGCTTGGGGCGTGGAAACGGCGGCGGCACCACAATCTGCGGCTGCGGCCGGACCACAGCCGGCGGCACGGGCCTGGGGGGCTCGACCGGCCGAAGCGGAGGGGGCTGTGGCCGCGGAGGAACAACCACTCCTGCCCCGCCACGATCGCCGCCGGTTGGACCTCGGCTATCGGCGCGTATCAAATCATCCGCCGTCAACACCCGCGTCTTCTCGGGGCTCGACAGCTCCTTTTCGATCTTCTCAATCTCCTGGATGAGCACGCGAGCGGAAGCCGGACGCATGTCGCGGTTCTTTTCGAGCAGGCGCATGGTGAGGGCGACCACGTTTTCCGGCACTTGTAGTTCCGGATGCAACATGCCGATGGGCGCAGGCGGTTTCTGCATGTGGGCCAGCAGCATTTCCATCGTCGTGTCGGCCTTGAAGGGCAGGTCCGCGGTGAGCATCTGGTACATCACGACGCCAAGGGAATAAAGGTCAGCGCGGCCATCCAGCTCATCTCCCCGCTTTCCCATGGCCTGTTCGGGAGACATGTATTGCGGCGTGCCGATCACCACGCCGGCGCCGGTCAAGGTCAGGCCCGCCGCCTCGCCCATGCGCGCCTCTTTTACCTTGGCAATGCCGAAGTCGAGAACCTTGACCATTTCGCCGTCCGGGGCATCCACCAGGGCAATGTTGTCCGGCTTGATGTCCCGATGCACCATGCCCAGCTTATTCGCCGCATCCAGCGCTGCCGCGGCCTGCTTGATGATCGAGCAGACGCGCGGAACGGGCAGCGGGCCTTCCTCGCGGATGAGCTTCTTCAGACTCTTTCCTTCAATGAACTCCATGACGATGAACGGACGGCCGTCTTCGGCCTCGTCAATGTCGTCCACGCGCACGGCGTTGGGGTGCTGAAGCCGGCGGGTAATGACCGCTTCGTGCTTGAATCGCTTGACGAAAAGCTGGTCAGTGAGGAGTTCCGGGGCAATCACTTTCAGCGCCCGCATTTCATCAAATGCCAAGTGCAGTGCCTTGTACACAGATCCCATACCACCCTGCCCCACTTTGGCCAGCACGCGGTATTTCCCGCGAATGATACTTCCATCCAACCAGGTTCCAACTTCTTCCAGCGGACTGCCATCTGCCGGGCAAACGGCGTAATTGTTTGGATAACTTCCTTGGCACGTTGGGCAGGTCTTCATGTCGCTCCCGTCGACACTAAATTTGCCAAAGTATACCACGAGCTGGCAAGAAGAATATCGACTTGCTGCGCCCTGGTACGGGTGTGGTATAAGAGCCACTCGCACGCCGTAGCCCAGGGTTCAACTCTATGAGGATGATGAACTTTCCTCTGACATTCGCCGACCGCATTGACGAACTTACCGCGGCTCGAAGTTTACTTCGAGAGCGGCTGGCGGGCAAGCCCCAACCCGGGATTCGGGACTCGGGCGTCGGGTTTCGCCCAAATCCCCAACCCCGAATCCCGGTCTTCGTAGCGCCTCATTCCGCCGTCGCGCGCCCAACGGGAATGGGCGCGCGGTATTCCCAATCCGCCGTGGCGCTGCTTTTGTACCGGTAGAGCTTGCAAACCTCACAAACCTGCGCCACCACGTAAGGGCCTTCCTGATTCTGCCATTGATGGAGGCAGGCGCCGGCCAAAGGCTTCTTTTGCTCCGGCAAGATGGGGTCATCTATGTTCATACGCAATATGACCTATTTAGCTATCCACCACTCGGGGCAGTGGCCTGGAACCCGCACGGCGATCCTGTCGCCAGGTGAAGGCGCCGCGCGCAGTGTACTACCTCACGCCGCAATCGTCCAGTTCGGTGTGCGCCAGGAGACGCACTCTCAGGAGAAAGAGGGCGCGTTAGCCGCGAGCCAAGGGCGAAGCCACGCCTGGCCTGTACAAATAACGGGTGATTCGAGGGACGGCGGCTTGGGGTGAAGCCGCGGGGCGCGCTCGACTGTGTCGCTGAGGGGGAAAAGCTGGAAGTCACCTCGCCTCGTTCATCTCCTCCTTCTCCTGATCATCCAGGTCGACAGAATAAGGAGCGAAAACGGCTTGCCCGGTGTGCGGATACGGCGTGTGCCAGCCGCGCGCCTGACGCCACAAAATGCGATTCAGCTTGTCCGTGGGGGCAGCGTCCGGCAGGTTGAAGTTCATCTTCATCGAGGCCAAGGCTGCTTGGCGCGCGGGCCCCTTCAGGGTGTCGAGCGGAGGGTTCAGTTCTTCCAGCGACTGCTTGGGCGTCACAGCGTCGTAAGGCGTGAAATCGGGCGTGGACTGAAAGCTGTTGCGCATGTCGTTGGCAATCAGGTCAAACACCGAAAGCGTGGGCAAGCCCAACATCAACTCGATCGTCTTCAGCATGCTCGTTTGCGAGTAAAAGGTCGAATCGACGGAACCACGGCAAGTGTAGGGACTGATCGCCAGGGCCACGGTGCGATGGCCGTCGACGTGATCAAGTCCGGCCTGGGCGTCGTCTTCCACCACAAAAATCACCATCCTCTTCCAGAATCGCGATTGGGAGAGACCGGCAACGATTTGGCCGAGGGCCAGATCATTGTCAGCAACCAACGCCTGGGGAACCGGCATGCCGGGGTCTGTGCCCGCGGTGTGGTCGTTGGGCAATTGCACAAGCACCAGATTGGGCATGGCGCCGTTCTTCTCCCAAGCCTGGAGATGCTTTAGGAAGATTTGGGCACGCACCACGTCAGGAACGGCGAGCGTCCAGTAAGGATAGTCTTTGGCCAGAATCTTGTTCAGGGGTGCAAGCGGGGCCACAACGTGAAATCGGCCGGTAAAGTCCGCCCCCTTTTTCCATTCGCCCAGGAGATTTGCCCGCTCTTGGCCCCTCATTTGATGGGTGGCCGGGACGCCCACATATTCGCCAAAGTCCTCCACTGTTCGCTTGCGGCTGAGCGCCGCATCCCAGATGAATCCACTGCTGGACGGGGCGATCGGATCAAAACCATCGTAGGGATAGCTGCGCCCGGTGTAGCCCGGCCAATAGCAGTAGTCCGTCTCCGCTGCCTGGGTGAGCCACTGATGGCCGTCGGCGCTGTTTCCGCCCGTGGCATAAAAGTTGTCGAGCACCACGAACTGTTCGGCGAGGCGGTGATGGTTGGGCGTCACGTCGCGTCCGTAAACCAGCAAGGTCGGGTCGCTGTTCGCCTGGGCCAAGTCCCCCAAGACTTGGTCATAGGTTCGATTCTCTTTGATGATGAACACCACGTGATCGATCAGCGATGGGTCGCCGGCGCGCACCGGCACGGGCACTGGTTTCAATCCGGCATGGACGCTGGGGGCGGTGGCTGCGCCGGGATTGCCTCCCAGCATCTTGTTATTCTCCATCACGGCGGTGGTGTAGCCGCTCAGTTGTGCCGCGTCCGGCACGCGGATCACCTGCACGGAAGAACGATCGGAATGCACATAGCGCCGCGTGGGTCCGGGCTGGACATCGAGGTGGGACTGCTTGGCCCAGCGCTCGACGTCGGCGGCGTTTCCGCCGGGCCCCACTCCCATCAGATTTGCGACCGCCAAATATTTTCCATCGGGACTGAGCCGCAGATCGTTTGGGTACCACGCGGTAGGAATCATTCCTTCCAGGTGTGCGTCGGAGGTGCGGATGACGGCGACGGCGTTGATTCCACCACAAGCCACGTAGAGCGCTTTCCCGTCGGCACTTACCGCCAGCGCGTTGGGAGCAGCTCCCGCCACCTTCCTTGCGAAGGGCTGTATGGAAATAGTTTGCGCCACTTGATTCGTTTGCGTGTTGACCACCGAAATCGAATCCGAATTGCTGTTGGCGACGTAGAGCCGCGCGCGGGGCTCATCCCATTGCAAGGCCGTTGGGTGCAAGCCCACCGCGACCTCGTTCGTCACTTTCATGGACACAAGATCCACCCGCACGACGGTCCCGGTGGAAGCGATGCCGCGCTTGTCCACCACCACCAGATCGGCGTCTGGCTTGTTGCCCGTGGGAGACGTCGCGTCCTTGGGTTGCGGGAAACGGCCGCCCCAGTTGCTCACATAGGCGACCGTGCTTCCCTTGTTTATCGCCACACCAAAGGGCGCGATGCCGGTCTTCACCGTTCCCCTCAACTTGCCGGAGGCAAGGTCAACGACGGCCAGCGCATCGTTGAAGGTGAGGGCCACTCCCGCATCGCGCTCCCCCGCCCTGTTCTTTTCCGCGGCGGCGGCAAGTCCAGCGACCGCGTAGGTTCCCAGGTGGTCAGCAATCACGCTTTCCTCGTTCCCGGAAATGCGCATCAGTTGGCTGGCGTTTTTCAACGATGCGCTCAACAGCGGCTCGCTGGTGAGGGGATCCAGCACCAGACCTTGCATTCCCGGACGCGCGGCGCCTCGGACAATCCTCAGAACTTGGTTGCCTCGCCAATTGAGTTCATAAATCGCCCCCGAGTTGACGGCAACATAGAGGGTGTCACTCGACCTTCCGAACGCCACGCCGTAGACTCGCCCGCTGAAAACACTCTGCACGCCGGCCGGCGTGATGGATTGGCGCGTGGTTACGACGCCCGGATCGGGAACAGCTCGTACCGGGTGATCCGGCGTTTGGCCGGTTCCAAAGTTCGCCGCAATAAACATGGCAAATGCGATGATGCTGATCCGATGAGGACGTCTTATGATGCCCACCTGAATTCCCTCCGCGTTCGTCCCAAAATCATTTTCCCCGAGTCCACCGACTTCACTGCAGCTTGGCGTGTAACCAAACCTCAATGCCCAAGCATCTAAACTGTCATCATGTCTGCTGAACCGCACCGGGGCCACCGGTTGAAACCGAGTCACCATTTTACCCGCAAAGGCGCCCTCTTGCTCATCCCGTTTCTAAGTTTGCTCGCGGCCCCTTACGGCGTCGCGGGCGAAACGGGACCGCATGGAACCGTCGACCTCATCGCCGAACGGACTTCGGTGCAGCCGGCAAGACCTTTCTGGGTGGGTTTGCACTTCCAGCTTGAAAAAGGCTGGCACATATACTGGACCAATCCGGGAGATTCGGGCGAGCCACCCCGGGTGAAGTGGAACCTGCCGGCGGGATTTCAGGCCGGGTCGTTGCGTTGGCCCATCCCACGCCGGATCGAGGATCATTCGCTCATCGATTATGGCTATCAAAACGAGGTGCTGCTTCCGGTGGAGATCAGGCCCCCGGCGAGCTTGGGTATGGGGGCCGACGTGCAGTTGAGCGCCACGGTGAACTGGTTAGTCTGCCGAGAGATCTGCGTTCCGGGGCGCGCCGCTTTAGCATTGACGCTTCCGATCCGAAGGGGAACGCCCGGGCCGCCATCCCCCACGTATTCGCTTCTTGCCAAGGCACGGGCCGATTTGCCGCGGCCGGCGCCCCAATCCTGGAAAGTGACGGCAAATTTGGATAAGCATCTGTTTGTTCTCCACGTCGATACCGGAAAGCGGGAGGGGGGAGCGACCTTTTTTCCCTTCGAACCGAACCAAATTGAGAATGCCGCTCCCCAAAAGGCAAGCCCGTTTTCTCGCGGAATACGGATCGATCTGCAAAAGTCGGATCAATTGCTCAAGTCACCCCCGCGGCTGACGGGGGTGTTAGTCTTCGCATCGGGGCAGGGCTATGTGATCGAAGCGCCCGTGATTACATCGAGGTAGATATCAGACTCATTAAATCCAACTCAGGGGAGGGTTGAATAATGAATCGCCGAATAGCTCGTTTCATCTTGGCAAGTCTGGTTGGGCTCATGGCGGCAACAGCCTGGGCCGTCCAGCCGGGGAATCCCGCGCCGGACTTTACCGCGCAAGACACCCACGGCAAAACGCACACACTCGCCGAATACAAGGGGAAATACGTAGTTCTCGAGTGGCACAATCGGGAGTGCCCTTTCACTCACAAACATTACGTGAGCGGGAACATGCAGCGCCTCCAGCGGGAGTGGACCTCCAAGGGCGTGGTCTGGTTCACGGTGATTTCCTCCGCGCCTGGGCAACAAGGTTACATGACTGCTGACCAGGAAAACACATACGTACAAAAAGTTGACGCGTCACCCACGGCGGTCTTGCTGGACCCCACGGGGCAGTTGGGACATCTGTACGGCGCAAAGAGCACTCCCCACATGTTTGTCATCAGTCCAGCAGGGGTGCTCATCTACGACGGGGCCATCGATGATAAGCCGACCGCCGACCCGAATGACATCGCCTCCGCCCACAACTATGTGTCGGCGGCGCTGCAAGAAGCTACGGCGGGCAAACCGGTCAGCACGCCGGCCACCCGTCCTTATGGCTGTTCGGTGAAGTACGCGCGGTGAGAAGGACGCGGGGCTCGGGACACGGGGTTCCGGATAAGGAAAGCTAAGGTTCGCGCGAAACACCTGCTCCTAAAGTCCTATGGTTTTGTCCTGTAGACACGGCAGGGCAAATCAGACCCGAACCCGAGTCTTGCATTTCGAATGCCGAGTCCCGTGTCCCGGATTTAATGCGGATGCGGCAGGCCACGCACGGCGCGGAAAGTGTCGCGGGCAATGAGGAGTTCCTCGTTGGTAGGAATCACCATGACCCGCAAGCGGCTGTCGTCGGTTGAGATCTCCCCTTCCTTCCCCACCATCGCCGCGTTGCGAGCCGCATCAATCTGGATTCCCAGTTCGCTGAGCCCCTCACAGGCCAGGGCGCGGATGGGGGGCGAATTCTCCCCGATTCCGCCGGTGAACACCACGCCGTCCACGTGCCCCAGAGCCGCGCTGTACGCGCCAATGTACTTCTTGATGCGATAGCAGAACACCTCAATGGCCAGTTTCGCCTGCTCGTCACCCTTCGCGGAAGCCGTCATCAGTTCGCGCATGTCGTTCGACTCGCCGGAGATTCCGTATAGGCCACAGAACTTATTGAGCAGCGTGGACATGTCGTGCAGGGTCAATTCATCTTTCGACATGATGTAGAAAAGCGCGGCAGAATCGATGTCGCCGCAGCGCGTGCCCATCAGCAGCCCCTCCTGCGGTGTGAATCCCATGGAGGTGTCGATAGAGCGGCCTTTGTCGATCGCCGTGATCGAGCAGCCGTTGCCTAAGTGTACGGTAATCAGGTTGGCCTCGTCGCGCGCCTTGCCAAAAATCTGCCGGTAGCGAAACGCCACGTAACGGTGCGAAGTGCCGTGAAATCCGTAACGCCGGATATGGTAGCGCCGGTAGTAGGAGTAAGGCAGTCCATAGACATAGGCGTGCGGGGGCATGGTTTGATGGAAGGCCGTATCAAACACCGCCACTTGCGGCACCTGCGGCATCACCTTACGCGCCACGAAATAGCCGCGCAAATTGTGCGGATTGTGCAGCGGGGCCAACTCGACGCAGTGCTGGATTTCCTCCTCCACTTTTTCGTCAAAGACCACCGAGGCAGCAAATTGTTCGCCACCGTGCACCACCCGATGCCCCACCGCCTGAATCTGCGAGATGTCCGCGATCGCGTGACATTCTTTCAGCGCCGCAATCGCCCGGGCCAGCGCCGTCTGGTGGTCGAGAATCTCTTCGGTCACGGACTTGGTCGGATTGGGTGGAACTGTCACCTTCAAAGTCGCTTCGTCCGTCCCAATGCGCTCCACAGTTCCCTTGGCAATGCAGCGGTCGGTGTTGGACTCAATCAGCTCACTGTCGGTTTCAATGAGCTGGAACTTAATGGAAGAACTGCCACAATTCAAAACCAAAATCTTCATTGCTCACCCCAAAACCTTTCACTGGTTGACAAGGCTTTAATGGACCCAATATCCCCATCCAACGGTTGAAACAGCCCCATATGATGATAGGGCAATATAACACTTTCATATCCTCTCAACAAATTTGGGGCCAAACTTTGTGCCAAATTATCATCTCGACGTTCATACTGATTGCCTCGGGTATCCCTGTCCGATATCATGAGCTCTTGACATCATGTCGAATGACTCCAACTCCGTTGTCGTGCGCGTGGAAGGTTTGCGCAAGCGCTATGGGGACCTCGAGGCCTTGCGGGGAATCACCTTTGAAATCAAGGCGGGCGAAGTTTTTGGCTTGCTGGGGCCCAATGGTGCGGGCAAAACCACGACCATCGAAATCCTGGAAGGTCTGCGCCAGCCGGACGGCGGCACGGTAACGGTGTGCGGCATGGACCCGGGGCGCGAGCAAACTGCCCTCAAGGAGCGTATCGGCGCGCAACTCCAAGCCACGGTGCTACCGGACAAGATTCGAGTAGAAGAAGCCCTCGCCTTGTTCGCCGGCTTCTACCAGAAGCCGGCCTCCATTGAAATGCTGCTGGAGCGCTTTGGCTTGGCGGAAAAGCGGCGGGCGTTTTTTGAAAAGCTTTCCGGCGGGCAGAAGCAGCGGCTGGCTTTGGCCCTGGCGATGGTGAATAACCCCGAACTCGTATTGCTCGACGAACCCACCGTAGGCCTTGATGCCCAACTGCGCCGCGACATCTACGCCCTCATCGAAGGCTTCCGCGAAGAGCGCCGCACCACCCTGCTGACAACCCACTATATCGAGGAGGCCGAGCGCTTGTGTGACCGCGTTGCCATCATCGACCATGGTCAAGTGATCGCCTTGGGAACGCCGCGTGAGCTGGTGCTCCACTCCGGCAAGGGCACGCGCATCGAGGTGTCCCTTGCCACGCCCGTTTCGCCGGACCGCTTGAAACAGCTTGACGCCGTGGTCGATTGCCTGGAAGTTGACGGCAAGTATTTTCTCCACGCGCAACCGACCGCCGTTGCCGTAGCAGCGCTGGTGCGCTTTCTGGAGGCAGAAGGCAACGCCTTGCTTGACCTCCACATCGCTCGGCCGACCCTGGAAGATGTGTTCCTGGAAATGACCGGGCGGCGGATGGAAGACTAACTGAAGAAGGGAGAAGTCAGGAGCCAGGAGTCAGAATAAAACCAGCGGCCTCCTGGATCCTGACTTCTGACTCCTGACTCCTGACTCCTGCTATGATGCCCTCGATTCAAATCGCGCTAATGTCAATCAAGCTGGTGATGCGCACGAAGGTCGCGCTTTTCTTCACCTTTCTTTTTCCCATCATTTTCCTTTTTGTTTACTCGGGCATCTTTGCGCGAGGCAATCCGCAGATGGTGGTTTACTTCTTCGGGCCGGTGGTAACCCTGAATATCATGGGGAGCGGCCTTTTCGGACTGGGAATGCAATCGGTGGTGCAGCGTGAGCGCGGCAGCCTGCGCCGTTATCGTTTGGCGCCCATCGGGCCAGGATCGATGGTGTTCAGTAGTCTGCTGGCGAACTATCTGCTGGAGCTTCCCACCATCACGATGTTGGTCTTCTGCGCCATGCTGTTCTTCCACATGCCGCTCAACGTCAACCTGCTCACGCTCCTCATTCTAGTCAGCGTCGGCACCTTCGCTTTCGCGGGATTTGGACTCACCATTTCCAGCGTGGCCAACACCATGCAGGAGGCGCAGGTTTACAACAACATCGTCTGGCTCACACTGCTCTTTCTCTCCGGTGTGACAGTACCCTTACCGATGCTGCCCCAATGGATCCAGCGCTTCGCTGCCTTCTTGCCCGCCACTTATCTGGTCAGCTCGTTTCAAGCCGTCATGGTGGGCGGCCAGCCGCTGTTCGACCACCAAGCGGAAATGCTGGTCCTCCTCGTCTCCGGAACCTTTGGCCTGCTTTTTGCCTGGAAACTTTTCCGCTGGGAAAAAGAGGAGAAGATCTCCACCCGCGCCAAGTTGGTTTCCTTAACCTTTATCGTGCCTTTTCTGGTCATGGGGATTTGGATGAACGCGCGCGGAAACCTCGCCGCGACATGGAAGCAGACCTTGTCGCTCATGAGCCGCCAGCCTCTCGCGGCCGGGCAACACGCCTCCCCCGTCGACAGCATTTTGCTGAATGACTTCGAGAGCCCGGAGGAGTCCGAAATGCTGCTGAACACCTGGCAGCTCTCGACCAATGCGAACGCTGCCGGCCACTCCATAGGCGAACTCGAGGTTATCTCGCCCGGCGCCACGGGTACCGAACATGCGCTGCGCTTCAAGGGGTGCGTTGAGGCCGCTCCCGGCTCCCAGCAAGGGTACGTGGCCGTCCGGTACCCTTTCACCCTCCCCGCGGGTGCTCCAAGCTTGCGTGGGATTCAATTTGAAGTGCGCGGCGATAGCCGTCTTTTCCAAGTCAAGATCACGCCACCCGATCTGACACTGCCCGCGCCCGCCCTCACTTTTATCCCTGACTCCGCATGGCAAAGCGTTCGCTTGCCGGCGGCCTGGCTTGTAACCCCCAACCTCTCCCCTCACAAGAATACCTGGGTTTTGGAATTCCGCGCCGACGGCCCGCCCGGAAACTTCCAGCTCGACATCGATGAGATTCGCTTGTATTAGCGTGGTAACACTTCACCCTTGTTCCCATAACTTCTTTTCCGGCGCGGTCTGGGAAAAGGTTTGGCTTACTGGGGACTTAACGGATTGGGCTGGACCCCGTGATTATCCAATGTCCAACTTTGTATACTTGCTTTCCGTCGATCGACCACTACTATTTTTAAGAATGGCAAAAAGCGCTCCACCAATAACAAGACCACCGAACATTGCAATGATAACCATGGGAATGAATGAAACCTCCTAAGATAGTCTCACAGAAATCTAGGCACCGCTCTCCCAACAAAAGTTCCAAAATATTATTTGCCGTCAAACCGAAGAGCGAGTGTAGCGCAGACCTCCGCCTTTGAGGTCTGCGGCTCTTCTGTAAGTAAAACCGCAAATCCCAATGACGAGGGGGGTCTGCCCTCAGACTGGGGAGCGCGAATCTAAGGAAGAACCGCAGACCCCAAAACCGGGGGTCTGCGCTACACTTGCTTGCCCAAGTCTCCGCGAATCAGTTGTTCCACCCAGGCCTGAAAATCCTGAGGATACTCCGCCGGCAGCGCGCTCGCGTCATTGAGCTTTTTCCATTCTTCCGAATGACTCCGGAGTCCGAGGTCGGAAGCCACAACGCGAAACTCGAAAATCGGTCAACTCCGAGGCGAGTTTCGAATTTCGATTTTCGAGTTTCGATGCACGGACTCCGGACCCCGGGCTTCGGACTGTTTTCAGCCCGTCATTTCGCTTTGAAGCTGGCGGCCGCTTCCAGCGTGCCCCACTGAATCGTGAGGGTCCCACCACTGCCCGCTTTGTGGAGCGTCAGGGTCACCATCTCAACGGGCTTCGTGGCCTTCGATTCTTCCAAAGGCACTGACGCCAAATCCTGTGACGCGTCATGGTTAGTGCCCCACTGGCCGTGCTGCTTGTTGAACACGAGCTTCCAGGACTTGTCCTCCTGTCTCTGCATCCAAATGCTATATTCCCCCACCGGCACAGTGACGTCGCCAAAGGCCAGATCGATTTCGGTCTTGAAGGTGGTGGATTTATTTGAGCCCATCCGCCAAAAGCCCCCGGCCGGTAACTTGCCGAGCATCTCATCCGTGGTGCGTCCTCTCAGCGAGGGCCGGCCGTACTCCACTGAAATCGTTTTCCCGTTGAGGGTCAATGTCGATGTGCCTCGGGGGCCTGCCTGCGCCAGAGCCGTGGCCGTAAAGCAGGCCGCCATCAGCACACTTAGCATTGCCATCGCAAGTTTTCTCATTTCATCCTCCTCAATCGATACTGTCAGTCTTACCGGGATTTCCTTCGCCCACTGTCAATCTTCACGCCCCATGGCGCCGAAAACTATTCTATAGCATTACTCCCCAACCGCTCGCCGGAAGGCCAAAAGAGCCGACCGGCCATCAAGAGGACAGCAGCGACACCGTGTGCCGCCCCCCAAAAACTTGTGGAATGTCTTAACGCCGCCCGAACAAATGGCAAGAGGTAATTATACCGCCGCCGCGAGTCTTCCGCCAGAACTGTCTGGATTCGGTAGTGGGTCAATTTGATGTAGAGGCGGCTTTACGCCGCCATTTGGCGAGGTAAACTCGCCGCTACAGCATCGATTTGACCCACTACTCTGGATTCCATCCAGGGGGTTTACGGGAACAGGCGCGCGTGGCAAGATGGCAAAATCGTGCCGGAACTTCCCGACATTGTCGTTTACATCGAAGCCCTCGGGCCGCGCATTCTGGATCAGACACTGGAGCGCGTGCGCGTGGCAACTCCCTTCCTGCTTCGCACCGCCACGCCGCCGCTTGAGGCGGTGGAAGGGAGATCCGTGCGCGAGTTGCGGCGCATGGGCAAGCGAATCGCCATCGGCTTGGAAGACGGTCTCTGGCTGGTGCTGCACTTGATGATTGCGGGGCGCCTGCACTGGAGCAAACCGGGCGTGAAGCTCACTCCCAAGCGCGCTCGGACGGCAATGGATTTTCCGCACGGCAGCTTGCTGCTGACCGAAGCGGGCTCGCAACGCCGCGCGTCGCTGCACCTCGTCCACGGCGAGGGTGGTTTGCGGGAGCTCGACCCGGGTGG
>Ga0315282_10005297_pt1 | contig 22029 bp, 21 predicted proteins | sample YL17G07_20_MG_FD_203693 | JGI IMG/M metagenome (GOLD analysis project Ga0315282, IMG submission 203693) | Sediment microbial communities from Yellowstone Lake, YNP, Wyoming, USA - YL17G07_20 | ecosystem: Environmental > Aquatic > Freshwater > Lake > Sediment | place: USA: Wyoming | collected... | reverse complement strand
ATATTATCCGGGTTGCAGAGGGAAAAATTTTAATTAACGATGAGGTTATCGCTGAACCTTATTTGAAAGTGACCCCGAATTACGAAGGTGACTGGGTTGTACCTGAAGGTTCTTTATTCGTCTTAGGTGATAACCGCAACCGATCTTCCGATTCCCACAGCTGGGGGATGGTGCCTTTGAAGAATGTAATGGGGAGAGCGTTGGTTGTTTATTGGCCTCCAAAGGACTGGAAAGCATTGGATGTCACCATCGCTATCGCGGCTGACCATTGATTTTTTGGTTTGCAGATTTCAAACTCCCCTGGTGGTTGTCAATTCATCTGGGGAGTTTTATTAACAATTAGTTTTCCATAATATGGCGAGAGATGACCATGCGCTGAACTTCGCTGGTGCCTTCGCCGATTGTCATCAGGCGAGCGTCACGGTAGATTCGTTCTACCGGGTATTCGCGACTATAACCGTAACTGCCAAGGATCTGAATAGCGTTCCGGCAAACTCGCTCCGCCATTTCAGTTGCGTAGAGTTTTGCCATAGAAGCCTGTTTGCTATAGTTTCTGCCCTGACTTTTCAACCAGGCCGCGAAGTAGACCATTAACCGCCCGGTTTCGATCTCGGTGGCTGAATCAGCGAGCATCCATTGAATAGCCTGATGGGAGGCAAGTGGTTTGCCAAAAGTGAAACGCTCCCTGGCATAGCTTAGGGATTCTTCAAAAGCTGCCTGGGCAAGACCGATGGATAATGCTGCTATCCCAATCCGACCTCCATCCAGAACTTGAAGAGTCTGTTTTAAACCTTCTCCGGGGTTACCCAGCAAATAATCTTGGGGAACCCGCACCTCATCATAGACGACTGCGTGAGTTGGCGATCCTTGCACACCCATTTTTTTCTCTGCCTTGCCTATCTTGACCCCTTTAACAGAGGTTGGCACCAGGATGAGGCTCAAAGAATGAGAACCGATATCCGAAGCCGTGCGGACAAGGGTGACAATGAATTCGGCAACGCTGGCGTTTGTGCACCAGGCTTTTGTACCCCGAATTACCCATTCATCTCCTTCTAGAACTGCGCGGGTGGCGACCCCTCCTTTCAAATCGGATCCGGCGCCTGGTTCGGTTAGAGCTAAGGCCGCTAATTTGCAAAACGCCCCATCAAGAGAACGACCGGTGGCTACGGGAGGCAAAAACTTGCGTTTGATTTCTTCATTTGCGAACAGAGCGACCGGCGAACAACCCAGTCCGTTGTGGGCTGCAATCGAAAGGGCGGTGCTGCCACACCCCCACCCCAATTCTTCGATAGCTATGGCTGCACTGATAGGGTCTACGCCCGCTCCACCAAAATCCTCAGGTACATTCAATCCAAGCAATCCTAAGGGGCCCATTTTATGGATCGCTCCCCAGTTGATTTCGGCCTGTTCATCGACTTGCTGGGCATAGGGTTTTACTTCATTAGCCACAAATTCATGAACGGCGCTGCGCCACATTTTTTGTTCATCGGTCAAATCAAAATTCATGCTTCACGCTCCTTGTCTAGAGATTATCCCCTCCAATGATGATTGTTCTTTTGCCGATAAGTGCCCAGAATAACCTGATCTATGCAAAGACCGGGGTACCGTCAGAAAAATAAATCAGGTATATTTTACTTCCACCACCGTGCGGATGCTAAATTGCCATTGAGTTCTGAAATTTGCTTCTGTTAACCAATAGATTTGGCGAGAGGGGTATTGGGTATTGCAAAACCCCCAACCGAGGTTCGCATCCCATGCGATTAAAGTCATAACATGTGCCCAAAAAGGTTTCCAACCTCCTAGAAAGGGTATAATAACGTACTTCCCAGATAAATGTCCCCAAAGATCTTCAACGCGGGTAAACATTCGCCAGGATGATTGTAATCCAAAGCTTCGAAAAACATCGACCATACCCCAGGGAAAAGTCGCCCAATGGGGGATGCGGCGAATAATGAATTGAAAGCCGCGCCAAACCGGGTGATCCATCTCGCGGGCTAAAAGAGCTGCCTGAACATCCATTTCGAGCAGGGCATTGATCACCGTTGCTAGCGTGAAAGGCGCGCAATCATTACTGTTGCCCTGAAATTGTAGTCGATTCAAGATAGCTTCCTGATAAGGGGAGGAAATTGAGCTTTGGAGCATTGTCTCATTATTTCTGCAAATTGCAATTATCGAAAATGATAGTCTTGGTGGAGAGTATTTTTAGCTTCCTGATCATTGTTCTCGGATTGGAAAGTTGGATTTTGGCTTCTCCGATTTTAGATTGATCTGCACCAATGCACTCAATTGTTTATAATAGTATGAACCCGCGATAATTAAAATTATATCATTTTCGGGATCTCTTTCAATGATGGAGGTTGATAATGCAGTTATCCCCGGTAATATTGATCACCGGCGCGTCTTCGGGTATTGGCGAGGCGACCGCCAGGTTGTTCGCAAACAAAGGCTACCATGCAATCCTGGCAGCCCGGAGAGTGGAGCGGATAAATCAGATCGCAACGGAGATCAACCAATCGGGCGGGCAAGCTTTGGCCATCGCCACGGATATCACCCGTATCTCCGACATCGAGGATCTGGTCTCTACAAGCATTGCTAAATTTGGCAGAATTGACATCCTTGTAAATAATGCGGGCTTAGGTCGCCTTGACTGGTTGGAAAATCTCGATCCGATAGACGATATCGAGAGTCAAATCCAGACCAATCTCTTAGGGTTAATCGAAATGACACGTGCGGTTGTGCCGTATATGATCGCGCGTAAGAGGGGACATATCATTAATATAGGTTCTCTATCAGGTTTGATTGGTACACCAACGTATTCAGTTTATGCAGCCAGTAAGTTTGGAATTCGTGGTTTTAGCGAGGCGCTCCGCCGTGAATTGCATATCTGGGGAATATATGTTTCGGTCGTTTATCCAGGCAGTGTTTCCAATGAATTTGCCTCCAAAGCTGGTATCCACCGTAAGACCGGGTTATCAACGCCTTCGAGACTCAAGCTTACCTCCGAGCAAGTTGCCCAGTGTATCTGGGGAGTGGTCAACAGACCCCGGCGAATGGTTATCTTGCCGCGGATGATGAGAGTAGCGGTTTGGTTGAATTATTACTTTCCAGCTATTGTGGATTGGGCGATTGAAAAACGATTTGTTAAGCCTGAACGGCTGATGATGATTATAAAGTAACTCGTTGTAATGAGAAGCGCAGGGAAGCCATGAAAAAAGAGGTGAAATTAACCGGGTTCCGCTTCTTCCAATCTTGATTTCGATCCTTGTTCATTCTGCAACAACAAAATACCGTTTCGGGTTTGGTTAAGAGATCGTTCTAACTCCATCTCTAAACGGCGTAACGTCTCCAAGACGTACTGATCTGCCTCCTGTTGTGTGCCTTCGACCTCAGCCTTGGCGTTAGCGATGATCTGTTCTGCCCGGGCGTGGGCAGCCTGCACGATTGCATCTCTTTCCACAATTTGGTCACTCTTCTCGCGGGCGATTGCCAGAGTCCGGTTAGCCTCTTCCTGCGCCTGCGCCAGGATTCGGTCTCGTTGAGCCAGGACCTGCTGGCATTTTTTAACCTCATCGGGAATTGCTATCCGCATTTGATCAATGAGATCTAATATCCGGTCTTCATCCACAATTACGTTATGAGTGAAGGGTAGCGGTCGGCTTTGATTGAGTACTTCTTCTAAGCGGTCAATTAAATGTAGAATATCCATTTCGTATTACCCTGACCCTGAATTCCAGAAATGAAGTAAAGTCTAATACGCATATAATTACACGCAATATCAATATTCATCCTTAGATTATGCAATAATTATGCCACATACTCGATTAAATCCAGGAATCAATCCCGCATGGAAGTGGTTGGAACAATTTGCTGAGAATCTCCCAATTCTTTAAACCGTTTTTTCAACGCTCGTTCGACATGGGGAGGCACCATACTGCTCACATCTCCACCGAGGGATGCAATCTCGCGAACGGTTGATGAGGATAGAAAGGTGTGTTCTTCAGCGGTAATCAGAGCTACGATCTCGATTTCGGGGGCAAGCCGGTGATTTGCGAGCGCCATACGAAACTCATACTCGAAATCCGAAAATACTCTCAAGCCACGCACAATCACCTTGGCGCCTATCTTCCGGCAAAATTCGACTGTCAATCCGCTAAAGCCTGCCACGGTAATCTTGTGATTGGAATCTAACGCCTTTAGGGCAAGTTCTTTTCTTTCTTCTGGAGAGAACAATAGCGTCTTCAATGGGCGATCGTAGACCGCAATGACAACCTCATCGAAAAGGTCTGCCGCTCGCATCGCAATATCAATATGCCCGTGGTGAATTGGATCAAATGTACCTGGAAAAACAGCTCGGATCATGTTCCCTCGATTAACTGACATCCCCTTTGATATTATTCCAAAATTGGGCCAGTTCCTGTGCTAATAGTTGGTTTTCGGGTTGTTGTAATTCAGAATCTTGATCTAATAATGTCTGAACCTGTTGGTGAGCTTTCTCAATCAAATGTGCATCCATTATATTGGCAAAATGAAATTTTGCGTATCCCGATTGGCGGGTCCCGAGGAATTCTCCGGGGCCGCGTTGAGCAAGATCTTTTTCCGCCAGTGTAAAACCATCGTTGGTGGTCGCCATTGCCTGGAGACGTTCGTTCTCGAGGGTGTCAGCGCGATCCGGGATCAACAAGCAGAAGGAAGTCTCAGCTCCGCGACCTACCCGACCACGGAGTTGGTGAAGTTGAGCTAAACCGTAGCGGTTTGCTCCTTCGATTAACATTACATTTGCGTTCGGTATATCAACGCCTACCTCGATAACGGTTGTGGAAACTAAAATCTGGTAGTCTCTATCTCGAAAGCGCCTCATGACCTCTTCTTTCTCATCGGGTTTCAAACGACCATGAAGTAAGCCGATTTTATAATTGGGGAATATCTCAGATTGTAACCGGTTATGTTCGTCGACCGCGGACATACTTTCATTGGATTCACTATCCTCGATCAGAGGGTAGACGATAAACGCCTGGAATCCCATATCCACTTGTTTACGGATCAGGTTATAAGCTCGCTCTCTGTCCATTGGCGCTAGGAGATACGTATTGATTGGTTTTCGACCGGGGGGCATTTCATCTAAGATTGAGAGGTCTAAATCGCCATAAAGGGTTAACGCTAAAGACCTGGGGATAGGAGTGGCGGTCATTACCAACAGGTGCGGGTTTTTACCTTTAGAGCGTAAAGCTGCTCTTTGCTCGACTCCGAAACGATGTTGTTCGTCGATGATAATAAGCTCAAGATCGGCAAAATTAATCGGTTTCTCAATTAAGGCATGGGTGCCGATAACCAACTTGATCGTACCATTTTCCAGGCCTTGCCTGATCTTCTCCTTCTCACTTTCTGGGGTGCTGCCAACCAGGAGATGAATTTCATCTTCTCTCAATACCGCTTCTTGAAGCGATGACGCGGGGGAGATAGGGTCAATTGGGATATTATCGGTGGGGGGTCTGACTGTCAGCTCCCTATATGTAAGGGTGGCTTTGAGGTTTCGATAATGTTGTTCAGCTAGGATACTGGTAGGTGCCATCAAGGTTGCTTGAGCTCCTTGGTGGGTAACCATTGCAATTACCAGGGCGGCGACGATAGTTTTTCCGGATCCCACGTCGCCTTCGAGTAATCTATTCATCGGCCGGCCGGAAGACAGGTCTCGGCGCGCATCCGTAAAGGCGCGTAATTGGGAATTGGTTAAAGGATAAGGTAAATTTTTCAGGAGGTTATTGAACCATTCTTCTGAGATTTCGAAGGTTTTTGCTGTACGAGCTTGCCAAATGCGCCTTTGTTTTTGAACGCCGAGCTGCAATAAAAATATTTCGTCGAATGCCAGGCGGTTTTGAGCGGCTTGCAGCCGTTCCCAGGAATCGGGAAAATGAGCTTGTAGCAATGCTGTCGAAAGATCAAGTAGGTCGGCTGTCTTTCTAATCTTTTCTGGGAGCGGGTCGACAATCCTGGGCGCCCAATAGGTGACAACTTGGTTGAGGATTTTTCGAATCCAACGTTGGGTAATTTGTTCGGTAAGCCTATAAACCGGCACGATCCGTTTACTGCTAAGCAGTTGCTGGTCTAGTTGTTCGGGTTCCGGATTATTGAGGGTTAACCGGCCGAGATATTGATCAATCTTTCCCGATACAGCATACGGTGTACCGGTGTGCAATCGTTTGATGATCCAGGGTTGGTTGAACCAGGTAAGGCGAATTGCGCCGGTGCCGTCAGAGAGGATTCCCTCGATGATTTGAGATTTACCTTCTCGAACCCGGCGTTGTGAAATGGTTTGCAAGGTGCCAATAATGGTGACCTCATCGCCATATTTTAACCGGTTGATCGGTTTGAGTTGCGTGTAGTCGTCGTAGCGCCGGGGGAAATAATAAAGCATATCCCGCAGGGATTCGATCCGCAATCGTTTCAGCGTGCTGGCATATTTTTGACCAACTCCTGGAAGAACGGTGACTTGAGCATCTAATGCAGCCGTTTCTTTCCTAATTTCGACTGATAAATCTGGATGGTCATGTCGGATATCGGTTACAGTTTCTGAGCCAGTTTCAGGGGTTGTTACCGGTCTCGTTTCAGGTCTTTCAGGAGTTGAAGGTTTGAGAGGGGTAGGTGCCCGTTTAAATTCTATGCCAGCCGTTAGACCGGTTTCTTTTTGCACCCTACGCCAGAGACCGTCGAGGACCTCGGCGCGCGAATTGGTTGCAATATGGGGGTAATTGCGTAGATTAGATCCAATTACGTGGATCAACTGCTCTGGTAAACCATCATCTCGAGCTTCCGCTTCCCAATTATCGATAATGCGGTCTAATCCCCCAATAACAGCCCGGTTATCAAAATTATTTTCAGCTTCGAGTTTGAAAATATTATATATCTTCAGTAAAGAGGGTTTCATCTAGGGGATATTTTACCAGGGTAATGAAGTTCCCGGTTTCATTAATTGATGGAGATGAGGATTTAGCGGCTGAGCATTGCCACGAACCCCAGACCGTTTGGGCCAACGTGAGAGCCGATTACGGTTGTGACATTGACAATGACTGGGCTGGTTGGAAGCTGGAAGGATAACGATTGTAGAAATTCTTTAGCTTCTTTCTCGGCATTGGTATGAAGTATTGCCAATCTCTCTATAGGACCCAGGCTGGTCAACATATCCAGGAGACGTTTGACACCTTTCCGATATGTCCGCACTTCTCCCAGGCTAAGGACCTCGCCATTTCTAACCTCAAGCAACGGCTTAATGCGGAGAACATCTCCCAACCGGGCCCGCAACCAGTTAACACGCCCACTCCGGCGGATGTATTCTAGTGTGTCTAGCATGGCTACCAGACGGATTCGCCGGCGTGTATCTGCAATGAGGCTGATGATATTTTCAAGCTTTAAACCCTGTTTGACCGCCTCAGCGGCAACCAGAGCCTGAAACCCTAACCCGAGACTAACCATTTCACTATCGATAACCTGGACCCGTTTCCCGAAAGACTGAGCCGCCAGACTGGCCGCATTGAAAATACCGCTTAATTTTTTTGAAGTATGGATTGAGATAATCCATTCAATACCCTGTTTAAATAAGGATTCATACAGTGTCTGATATACACCCGCTGAAGCTGTAGCAGTGGTAGGAAACATTTTCATCTGGGGTAGTTTTTCATAAAATTCCTGGCGTTTGATCTCCAATCGATCCAGGAAGCTTTTTCCCTCGATGATGATTAAATTATTGACTACATGAATTGAGTTCTGTTCAAGGAGGAAATCAGGGATATCAGCAGTGCTGTCTGTTACGATTGCGATTGAATTGTTTTCCATTCAATTTTATTAATTTTATTCGATAGATATGATAAAGAAGTAATGCGGTTGGCCGCCTTCTTGAACTTCAACTTCTTGGTTGGGATACACTTTTCGAATGGCATCTGCATAACGGTTGATATCTGCCTTGGGGACATCGGCTCCGCTGAATAATGTTATTAGCTCATAATTGCTCGCATTCGCTTTGGATAACAGACCTAAACAGGCATCTTCAAGATCAGAGGAAGCGTAGACTAGCATACCATTATGCAGGGCGATGAATTCACCCTCTTTGACGGCTACCCCATTGATTTCGACATTCCGAGTTGCCTGAGTGATTTCACCGGTTTCTATCTCATTGATTGCATCAGACATATCCTGTACGACTGCTTCGAAATCTCCGTTCGGAGCCAATCTCATCATTGCCGCCAGTCCCTGGGGTATAGAATGGCATGGAATAACTGCAACATTCTTGACAGTTAGTTCAGATGCGGTTTTGGCTGCTCCGATGATATTTTTGTTATTGGGCAAAATAATTATTTTATCGGTTGGCAAATTCTCGAATGAATTCAAAATCTCTTGGGTGCTCGGATTCATGGTTTGTCCACCTTCGACAATCGCAGAAACACCCAGGCTGGCAAAAACCCGTCCAATTCCATCACCAGGAACGACAGCAACTACTGCTATTTGACCGGGTTCGACTTTAGCGAGCGATAACTGGTTATGTTCCCCTTCCAGGCGGGTTTGTTCCATTTGGGCGATCAAATTCTCCATCGATACTTTGCTTATCGTTCCCAACGACATAGCATAATTTATCGGTTCATAGCGCTTTTCGGTAGGAACATGGATATGCATCCGGTAGAGACCATCTCCCTCGCCGATTTGGATGGAAGTGCCCATATTTTCTAAATTGGTGTAAAAATCCTCCAGGTTGAGTTTTTCCTTAGGGAAGAAATCAACAACCACTTCATAATCCTGGCCCGGTTCGATTGAATTGAGCGCTTCACCCAGGGTGATCGCTGAGAGCGGCTTTACAGAAGCATGTGGAATTTCCAATGATTGACCTCGCACGAAACGCAATATACCTTCGAGAATGAAAAATAAACCCTTTCCACCTGCATCGACAACCCCGGCTTCTTTCAAAACGGGGAGTAACAGGGGCGTTTTCTCAACAGATTCATCTGCTGCCTGGACGATCGTCTCAAATATTTCAATCAGGTCGGATGACTGTTTATAGGCATCCTGAGCCGCTTTGGCAATATCTTTGGCTACTGTTAAAATCGTGCCTTCAACCGGGCGAACAACTCCTTTATAGGCGGTATCACGGGCAACAGCCAGGGATTGCACCAAATTTTCTGCGTCAAGGTATTCGTAATTGTCAAGCGCCCGCGCGAATCCTCTCCAAAGTTGGGAGAGTATAACCCCCGAATTACCTCTGGCGCCCATCAGCGCTCCTTGCGCAACTGTATGCGCCATCCTTCCAAAATTCCGGTTTGGCTGGTTGGAAATTTCATCATAGGCTGCCTGCATCGTTAATACCATGTTGGTGCCGGTATCACCATCCGGCACCGGAAACACATTCAAGGCATTCACAGACTGGTGGTTAGTCCTTAACCAGGTCAACCCCGCTTCGATGAATTTCATCAATGCGATACCGTCAACCGGGTGTTTCTGTAACCGTTTTATTCTTTCCTGGTATTGGGGGGCTTCTTGCGAGGTCAGATCCATTAAAAGCTCCAAAGGTTATATTTTTTATTCAATCCACTTCGCTAATTCGTAAACCACGAACATGCACATTTACAGATCGAACTGGAAGCCCTAATGCTTTTTCAACCTGATATTGGATAGTGTCTTGAACGCTAGAAGCTACCGAAGATATGCGGGTGCCGTACTCGATAATGACATAGATATCGATATCAATGTGATTACCATCGTAATGAACATCCACACCATGGGCGGGATCTTTGACCAAGGCATGGCTCAAACCATTGACCAGATTCTTAGGCGCCAGACCAACTACGCCATAAGAACTAATGGCAGCTTGATAGGCGATGGTTGCAATTGCCCGAGGTGATATATGAATACTTCCGAGAGATGTAATTTCGTTGTTCATAACCTTCCTCTGTTATTTAACAACTTTGCTTGAAAATGGATACGATTTGTGGTAAGATTTGCCAGCTTTAAAGCAGGGTGGTTTACGCCCGTAATCAAGAGTAAGGATGAGAGAAAATGGCGAAATGTGCACATTGTGGTAAAAAGACTACCTTCGGGCGTAATCGCCCCTGGTCTAATAAGGCAACCCGACGAACTTTCCGTCCCAATTTACAAACCATAAGCGTTTATAAAAAAGGGCGTAAAGTGCGGATGATCTTGTGTGCAAAGTGTATTCGCACCTTGGTTAAGACCAATTAATTCTAATTTATCATAACTACGGAAAGAAAATCGCGGCACAAGCCGTGATTTTCTTATTAATACTCCATTTAGATTTAAACTTTTTCAATGATACTAGCCTGATTGATTGGTGACAAGGGTAATCATTGGGGTGGTTTCACTGGTAAAGAAAATAAACCCAGATCCATAAAGGAATCAAGCCGCCCACCGCTATCAGGGTGACCAAACCTAGTAAGACCGTTATCCAATCAATATCGAGCGGATTTGCTTCAGTTTTAACGTTTGAAATATAAGCCTGAGAAGGGGCATTGTTTACCAATGAGCCTGGAGGGCGGTTTTGAGTTCGATAGGAGGGAGAAATGGCAGGCGAAATGGGTGATTGAGCAGATGTGTCTGGTCGTTTTTCGGCGTCGATTAGAGCCGATGAAGCAGTTTGTTTATTATACGTCACGAGAACCCGTCCAAACTGGTCAGCAGTGCGATAACGATTGGAGGGCTCTTTGGAGAGCACTTTCAGCAGGATTTGCTCAAGCATAAACGGGATGGCTGGATTATAGCGGCTGGGGGGCGGGGGTGGGTCTTCGCGATGCATACGGGCAAGTTCTTCAGCGGTGTTAGAGATGAAAGGCAATCTACCGGTCAACATTTCATACATAACCACACCGAGAGAATATACATCTGAGGCTGGGGATGGTGGATTACCAGAGGCTTGTTCTGGAGAGAAATATTGAGGCGAGCCCCAGACGACATCCGTTTTTTCATTTGGTTGAATCGAGGCCAGGGCGCGGGCAATCCCAAAATCGGTGACTTTCAATCGGTTATCGGGTGTGATGATGAAATTTTGGGATTTGATATCACAATGCACCAATCCGGCGCGGTGAGCATAACCTACGCCGGCGCACGCCTGAATGATGAGGCTGATTGTCTCGCGAATTGGAAAACGACCTCGGCGTTGTAAAATACTCTTCAAGTCAGTGCCGGGGATGTATTCCATTACAATATATAATTTTCCGGCATCGTAACCAAAATCATGCACTGTCACGATATTCGGGTGAGACAGGTTGGCGGCAGCTTTGGCTTCTTGGCGGAAACGTTCCTGGAAGGTTGGGGTTTTCGAATAGTTTTCCCGCAGAATTTTGATCGCTACATCCCGTTCTAGGGTTAAATCCCTGGCCTGATAAACCATTGCCATACCGCCAGAACCCAATTGTTCCTGGAGGCGGTAGCGGTTGCCCAAGATGATCGCTTCATCCATAAATCAAAATCCTTCCGAATATCGTGTAGAATTGTACCACTCATGAATAATCAATCCAAACCGGTGCTCCTCGAGAGTGATCTGTGAACTATCAATCCACAATAATGATTGCACAAACCTGGATGAAAACGTAAAATCATGCAACGCGGATTATTTGTTTATAACCCAGCAGCCGGAAGATTCCCTTCCCGTTTGTTGTGTGAACGGGCTGCTGGGGTCCTTACGAAAGGCGGATGGTCGCTTGATCTTATAAGGACGACGAGCGGTGATCACATCACTAAACTGGCTATGGAAGCAGCGGCTGAAGGGATGGACGGTTTTTTTGTTGCGGGCGGAGACGGCTCACTCAATCAGGCAATAGCCGGCTTATACGGATCAGAGACTGCACTGGGAGTCTTACCATGTGGAACAGCCAATGTCTGGGCACAAGAGCTTGGACTACCAGGCTTAAGCTGGACGCGTTGGATGGCGTTGGAAGAAAGCGCTTATCAGCTTTTGAAGGGGCGAACTGCGCAGGCTGATATCGGGGTTTGCAACCGACGACCGTTTTTATTGTGGGCCGGGGTTGGATTAGATGCGTTTGTTGTACACCGGATCGAGCCTCGCACTCGTTGGGAAAAACATTTTGCATTCATTCAGTACGCCACCTCGGTTGTGTGGCATGCCAGTTATTGGCATGGGATGAATATCGATGTAAGAATTGACGAAAGTGAAGTTACCGGTCATTTTTTATTAGCCCTGGTAAGTAATATCCACCTATACGCAGGGGGGCTTGCTCAGGTTTCTCCCAACGCCAGATTGGATGATGGGGTGATGGATCTATGGTTATTCGAGGGAGATACGATTGGCGATACGGTCCAACTGGCAATCGAACTATTATCCGGCAATCATATAAAATCAAAGCGAGTCAGTCGGTACCCATTCGAACATGCTGAGTTAATATCCGAATCGCAAACTTATACCCAAGTCGATGGAGAACCCCATGAAGTGAGCGGCAAAGTTATCATTGATGTCAAGAAGAAGAAATTGGCGGTGTTAATCCCCAACGAAACACCGCGAATGTTGTTCTCATGAAATTTCTCGATATAAGCGTTTTGAATCCAGCCATGCGTTCTGTAATTACTTACTTCCAGAAAAAACCAATTTCATTCTTATTGATAGCTTTGCCTTGTGCTATTTTGGCATATATCTTGAAATTCGGGAGCGTTTGGGTGTTCGTAATGTCAGCCTTAGGGGTGATCCCGTTAGCTGGTTTTATCGGCGAAGCTACCGAAGCATTGTCTCAGTATACCGGTCCTCGTTTGGGAGGGTTGCTCAACGCGACATTGGGAAATGCCGCCGAGTTGATTATTACGATTGTGGCGATTCGTGAGGGTTTGCTGGAATTGGTCAAAGCTTCGATAACAGGGAGCATATTGGGGAATTTGTTGTTGGTATTGGGAATGTCAATGTTGATTGGGGGAATCCGAAATGGGGTACAGACATTCGACCGATCGACTGCCAGCCGGAATTCAATCTTATTGGTGCTTACGATTTTGATCTTGCTAATCCCTTCGATCCTCAGCCATTATATTGGGGCGACGAACCCGACCCCAAGCGTCAAGGTCGAAGCTTTAAGCCTGGGGGTAGCTTTTATCATGATCATCTTGTATGCGCTGGGATTGGTTTATGGATTTAAATCGAGCCGTGGACTGCTAGTTCCAGAAGAAAAGGATCTTCATGCCAATCGTTCGAGTTGGTCAATTTCTCGTTCGCTGCTTACCCTGGCTTTAGCGACCGGGGGTGTTGCCTACCTTTCCGAGATTCTAGTCGGAGCGGTCGAACCAGTAGTTACCAGTCTGGGGATTTCAGAGTTTTTCATTGGCGTGATCTTTATTCCGATCATTGGTAATGTGGCAGAACATCTGGTAGCTGTTCAGGTTGCGGTGCGAAATAAAATGACGCTTAGCGTTGAGATAGCGGTCGGGTCGAGTTTACAAATTGCATTATTTGTGGTTCCGGTGTTAACCGTTCTAAGTTTATTTATGGGAAATCCATTGACTCTGATATTCAATCAATTCGAGTTGTTGGCTTTGATCGCCGGGGTATTTATTGCGGCGTTAGTATCAGAAGATGGTGAATCTAACTGGCTGGAAGGTTGTGAGCTTTTAGCAATTTACCTGATTTTAAGTTTGGCTTTCTTCTTGTTGTAATATTGGCGAATATGAAAACCTTATTCCGATGGCTGTTCGACCCTTGGGTAATCATTGGCAGTGTAATGTTAACCGGATTATTGTTTGGCGGTTTTGTATTGTTTTTTATGGGTTTACGGGTGAATAATGAACAGAACCAATTACCAACCGTGGTTTTAAATGTGATCAAAGCCCCAACATATACCCCCATACCTCCAGTAGCAAGCCAGAATACGGATGTCGATTCAACCGAAAACCCAATTCCTACCCCTCAAGATGGAGATATTCGTAAAGGGATGCTTGTGCAAGTTACCGGCACTCAAGGTGATGGGTTGCGACTGAGGGCTGAACCCGGATTGGATAGCGAGGTGCAATTTTTAGCTTTTGAAGCGGAAGTATTTAAAGTTGAAGACGGTCCTCAAGAAAAATCCGGATATATCTGGTGGTATCTGGTGGCGCCATACGATGATTCTGTGCGCGGTTGGGCTGTAACTAATTTTATCAAGATTTTCCAGCAGCCATAATTGATAGATTAGAGAGATAATTCGAAATTGTGGCAACTCCGGCTTATTTGAAGGCCGAAAGGTTGTTTTTACAAGTAGTCTCGCAAGTTATGTTCAACCGCATAAGCCGCAGCCTCGGCACGGTTGCTGACGCCGAGTTTTGATAATATGCTGCTTACATAATTCCGTACAGTTCCCTCACCTAGAAAGAGAGCTTTGGCGATTTCCCGATTGGTCTTACCTTCAGAAACGAGAAGCAAAACATGCCTCTCCTGTTGTGTAAGGCTAGAAAATGCGGAAGCTTCCTCTTCTTTAGCTGCCTTACGCACTTCCTGAAAGATACGTTGAGTCACAGCTGGATCCAATAAAGCTTCTCCCCGGCCAACCGCTTCGATCGCTTTTACAAGGTCTTCGGCGCCAATTTGTTTAAGGATATAGCCAGACGCGCCAGCTCGAATGGCTGAAAATAACATTTCATCCTCAGCATAGGAGGTCAGCATAATCACTTTCGTATTTGGGAATTTTTCGGAAATCTCTTCACACGCCTCGATTCCAGAGCCTCCTGGTAAGCGGATGTCCATCACAACCACATCCGGGGAAGATGTGGCTACTTTTTCGACCGCTTCATGGGCGGTGCCGGCTTCAGCAACTACTTCGAAGTTGGGATGTCGATCTAATAAAGATTTTAGCCCTAACCTGACGACTTCATGATCATCTACCAGTAATATCCTTTGTTTTGCCATCAAATTTCTCCTTGGTCTATCAGGTTTCTCCCTCTCCGTATTCGCTCAGTGGTTTTATAAATGCGAATAATAATTATCCTGATTTTACTGATTCGAACCGCCTGGCGTTTGGCGCCGAAAATCTACAAAACGATAACCTATGCCTCTTTCTGTAAGGATATATTGAGGGTTCGAAGGGTCTTTTTCGAGTTTCTTTCGGAGATAATTAATATACAAGCGGACGTAATGTGGCTCATCGCGATACTCATAGCCCCACACTTTTGCCAATAATTGATCGTGCGTGATCACCCAACCTGCATTTTGCACCAAGTGATAGAGAAGACGGTACTCGGTAGGGCGAAGCTGAACCAATTCGCCATCCACCCACACCTCGCGCCGGTCAAAGTCGATTTTTAAGCGGTCGTCAACTTCGATCAAACCATGGGTGCTCCCAGTAGCACCTTCTGTTCGTCTTAAAACCGCCCGCACACGACTCACCAATTCTCTTGGGCTAAACGGTTTGGTAATGTAGTCATCAGCACCTAATTCAAGACCTCGCACTCGATCTTCTTCTTCACCTTTGGCGGTAAGCATAATAACTGGTACGGAATTCGTCTCACGGATGATTTTCAGTACTTCAAAACCATCGATATCGGGTAACATGATATCTAGCAAAACCAGATCAGGTAATTTACTGCGTAATTGATCAATTGCTTGCATTCCGCGAAAAGCTTCGATCACTTCGAATCCATCATGTTCAAGGTTCAGGCGAATAAATCGAACCATCCGCTCTTCGTCGTCCACAACAAGCACTTTTCTGCCCTTAATCCGATCGCTTTTCATCTTTTACTCCCGTACAAATCCAATAATTTCTTCTTCCTCTTTGCTGGTTTGAATCTCGATGAACATGATTTTATCAATAGGCCAGATAATCGTTGCGGTCTCTTCGGATATATTTCGGATATCCTTGCCATCGATAGTGCGTGGATGATTAAGAATTACCAGGTTGTCGGTTGGATTAGGTAAATCATCCATTTCACCAACGATTGGTTCTGAGTTTTGGATGTGTATGATAACCGTTACCGCCAAAATGTCCTCCAGGTTAAATTCAGCGCGCTTATTCCTATTTTAACCGAGGATATGGAAATTATTTTTTCAAGTCGATATTTTATTCGCCTGAATGCTTAATCAAAATCAAGCTGATATTATCGGATCCGCCCGCATCATTCGCTGCATCGATCAGTGTATTGCAAGTGGCTTGAAGATCTTGAGAAGCGAGAACTGTATTGATCATTTCCGTTTCGGGTAATGTCCCCCAAAGGCCATCTGAGCAGAGTAACAGATAAACTGATTCGGTTAGAGTAGTGGTGTTGATATCGGGTTCGAATGGCTCTCCCTGACCCAAAGCACGATAGAGAACATTACGCTGAGGATGGACAGCAGCTTCGTAATTGGTAATCTGACCTAGCTCGACCAACCGGTTGACTAGGGAATGATCACGGGTCAATAATTTTGTATTCCCATTCTCACCAATGATATAAGAACGACTATCCCCGACGTGGGCAATTGTTAAACGGGAGCCAAGAATTAATAATGCAGTAAGCGTCGTTCCTCCACCAGGTGCAAAATGGATTATTTCCCGGTTTGCTTCTCGAACTGTTTCGCGAAATATTTCTTCGACCGTATTTTGATCTGGGAAGGACAATGAGGACAGGATCGGAAGGTATATTTTTTTGATCAAACCTTTTGCAAGGGTTCGAACGGCTACATTACTCGCAATTTCTCCATATTGATGTCCTCCCATGCCATCTGCGATGATATACAAGCCAAATTGAGAGAGAATATTATTGCTGATAATTGTAGTATTGAATACATATAATGAATCTTCGTTGTGTTCACGTTGTTTACCGATAGATTGAGCAAAACCAACCTTGAGATATGGGACGATCATATTCGAATGAACGTCAATGCTAAGAGGCTGAACCTTATGTTCATCAATTTTTAGCCCGTTTAAGGTGCGTTTTGATCGTATTTTGGCTGAGATTGTATCGAGAATGCTTCTCACGGGTTTTTCCTTCCCGTTAATAAGGTAATCTTTTAGGCGCTAAGAGAATAAAATTTGTGATCTGTTGATCCAATATAGACCTGGTCTCCAAAAGCTGTTGGCGTGGCTGTTATAGGGCCGCCGGTTTTATATTTCCAGATGAGCTTTCCGGTGTGAGAATCTAAACAATAAAAATTGCCATCAACTGATCCACAGTATAACCTATCTTTGTGAATTATCGGCGAACCAGTAACCTGGTGTTCAGTAGAAAATCGCCAAACGATCTTTGCAGAACGAGTATCGATGCAATAAATATTCCCATCGGTCGCGCCGGTAAAAAGAAGTTCATTTAATAGAAATGGGGATGATATGGTTGGTTTTCCAAGACGCAGGCGCCAATTAACCCAACCCGTGTGGTTGTTTAATGCATAAAGGTTGCCGTCTACGCTACCAAAGAAAATATTGTGATTCGCCGTTGCTGGCGAGGAGGTGATCGCCCGTTTAGCTTTAAAGTGCCATTTGACGTTGGATTTGAAATCCACACAGTAAAAATCCCCCATCTCGTTCCCGAAGAATATAAAATCTTCACTAACTACCGGCGTCGAACGAATGGCTGCGCCAGATTCCAATTGCCAGGTTGTTCTACCGGTCATAAAGTTGATTGCATGTAAACAACCATCATCTGAACCGATGAAGATATGTCCTTCGGCGTAGTATGGGGAGGATCGGATAGGACCATTCGTATACTGGGTCCAATTAATTCTACCCGATCGAAGGTTGACAACATGAAGACGCTGGTCTTCTGAGCCGAAGATGACATTTCCATCAACCACGATTGGTTTACTAACAACTCCGCCATCACACTGGTATGACCAGCGTAGGTTTCCTGATTTTGCATCTAGAGCGTACAGGTTTTTATCGTAAGAACCAAAAAGTATTGTACCCTCATAGATCGTTGCGGAGCCTCGCACCTCATCGGTGCATGAAAATGTCCAATAAGGATTTATTGTTGTACCATCCGACCTTACCAATGATATATTTTCTAAGTCAGCGGTGGTGATATTTTTATGGGTAGCTAAAGTGACCAAAGCCTCCTTCATGGCTAATGCGTTTGGAAAACGCTCTTCTGGATTATATTGCAGCGCCCGGAACACAATGGCTTCTAATTCAGGAGAGACGTTTGGGTTGATTTTTCGGATTGGTCTTTCGCTGAAAGAAAATGGGGGTTCGATTCGAGGATCTTGTTTGGTTAAGATATGGTGGAGGGTGGCGCCGAAGGCGTAGATATCAGCCAATTGAGACGCTTCACCGCGATATTGTTCAGGGGGAGAATACCCTTCAGTTCCGATCATGGTGCCTTTTTGGCCAGTTTCAAATGGTTTTGCAATTCCAAAATCGATCAAGATAATCCGGTCATGTTGATTAACCATAACATTGGAGGGTTTCATATCCCTGAAAATGATCGGTTCCGGTTGGTGATTATGCAGATAATGCAATACGTCACAAATCTGAATAGCCCACCTCACAATCTGTTCCTCGCTTACCGTTTGTTCATCTAAAATCGCTTCCAGGTCTTTGCCATTGATAAATTCTAAGACTAGATAGGAACGGTTTTGGGCTGTGAAGTAATCATAGATTCTGGGTATAGAGGGATGGTCAAGGGTCGCCAGCAGGTTGGCTTCACGTTCGAAATTCCGGACAATCGTGCTTCGCACAGTGGGGTCATGGGTTTGGATGATCATTTCCTTGACGGCAACATGTTTTGTGACGTTTGGAAAGTGAAGATCGCGAGCCCGATATACTGCTCCCATGCCGCCAACGCCAATCACGTTTTCGATCAGGTAGCGATTAACAAGGGTAGAGCCAATGCTAAGCTGTTGGGTGGTTTTTGATTCTGCCGCCGGACCGGATTTGCTATAAGACGTGCGAATATCCAGAAGAACACCTCTTTTAAGTATCTCGGATCTATATCGGGTTTATTATAGCCATCAATAGCGCTTATTGTAAATAAGCTTTCGGATTTGTTATGCTATTCAATTGTTTGGGCAAAAGGTATAATTTTTATAATTACTCACCCATGCGAAGGTTTTGTTGTGCCCGGCTACAGATTTCAATGTAGAATCGTCCTGAAGGTTTTGTTCAACCAGCTGAATTTTTCTATAAGAACATTCAGGACGTGGATCTCACATGATTTTGCCAGAAAGGAACTTTCGCAAGGGTGAGCAGTCATAAATTTTTTACTTTACGACGGAAAATAAAATGGATCTTGCTTGTTCCTTACTTGAGAGTACCCATCAAATATCATATTGGAAGGCTGCATAAAAATATGAAATGAACGACAAATATGAAAGCTATCAATCGCCATTCAGTTGGCGTTATGGAACAGCTGAGATGCGCCATATTTGGAGCGAAGTTTACAAGCGGCGCATTTGGCGACAATTGTGGGTAAGTCTGGCGGATGCGCAATCTCGTTATCGCCTGGTGACGCCAGAGCAAGTAGCCGACTTACGCGCTCATATTAATGATATCAACCTACCGCGCGCATTGGAAATCGAGAGTGAAATCCATCATGACCTGATGGCGGAAATCAAGGTATTTTCCGAGCAGTGTCCATCAGGCGGGGGCATCATCCACCTGGGGGCGACTTCGATGGATATCAAGGATAATGCAGATGCAATCCGCATTCGCCAATCACTAGAGCTGGTGATCTCGAGGTTGGCGGAAGGATTGCGAATTCTATGTGACCGGATAGAGAATTTATCCGGGAAACCTATAATGGCATTTACCCACCTTCAACCGGCTGAACCATCGACGCTTGGATATCGTCTCGCCCAACATGCGCAAGACTTTTGGATGGATTGGGTTCAATTGAAGCGGGTGAAGAAAGAATATAAGGGCAAAGGTTTCAAAGGCGCAGTAGGTACCTCGGCGTCTTATGCAGAATTGATTGGTAAAGAAAATCTAAACGAATTTGAAAATCAACTCTCGGCGAATCTCAATTTGCCTTTTTACCCGGTGACATCCCAGATTTACCCTCGGAAACAGGAGTATTTCGTGGCATGCGCTTTAGCAGGATTAGGCGCTTCGTTATACAAATTTGCGTTTGACCTGAGGTTATTACAATCCCCAGGATTTGGTGAATTATCAGAACCCTTCACCGCGAAGCAGGTGGGTTCATCTGCGATGCCCTTTAAACGAAATCCAATCAACGCTGAAAAAATTGATTCGTTAGCCAGAGCGCTTGCTCAATACCCTCGTTTGGCATGGGATAATGCGGCTCACATTTTGTTGGAAATAACTTTAGATGAGTCTGCAAATCGCCGCACAATGCTGCCTGAGATGTTTTTGATTACCGACGAACTGTTGATGACATTTCGGGGGATCATTTCCGATCTGGTAGTATTAGAAACAGGAATACACCATAATTTAGAAAGATATGCTTCTTTTGCAGCTACGGAGCGGGTATTGATGGAAACTAGCAAAGCCGGCGCAGACCGGCAGTTGGTGCATGAACGACTTCGATTACATGCTATGACTGCCTGGTCTGCGATTGAAAAGGGGGAAGAAAACCCCCTGGAAGACCTCATCTGTTCGGATGAAATGATCATTAAATATGTAGAACCAGATCGCCTAAAAGAATTGATGGATATTCGTCAACATCTGGGGTTGGCTGAAGAACGCGCGATTGAGCTTGTTCATAAGATTCGTGAATCTTTAGAGAGCGCCTGACCCGTATTCAGTTCAATTTGGGTTACCCCAGAGTAGGGAGAGGTATTTTTTTATAAGCGAAATGGATAAATACATCGAATGGTCGATTTACTCGCGATAATCCTCTTGGATTTTTGGTTTGTTCTCCAGTATCGACTCAATTTTAGCCATCACTGCAGCATCCAACTGCTCTGCAACCTGGATCGATTTGATATTTTCGGTAACTTGCTCGGGTTTGGATGCGCCGGTGATAACCGTGCTTACGTTTGGATTTTTCAAACACCAGGCAATCGCCAGTTGCGCCATGCTGCAACCCAACTCGCTGGCGATGGGCATTAACTGCCGGACTTTTTCAATTTTTCGTTTTCCCTCCGGGCTTTCGAACCTTTCTTTGAGCCATTTGTAATCTTGAAGTGCAGCGCGTGAACCTTCTGGAAATCCTTGATTATACTTACCGGTCAATAACCCGCTTGCCAGGGGACTCCAAATTGTGGTGCCCAATCCAAATTCTTTATACAACCGTGCATATTCTCTTTCGACCCGATCGCGGTGAAACATATTATATTCAGGTTGTTCCATCAGGGGGGGAATCAAATGCTCTCGGCGAGCTATAGCATGAGCTTCGATGATTTGATCGGCGCTCCATTCGCTTGTTCCCCAATAGAATGCTTTTCCTTGATTAATAATAATATTCATTGCCCAGACCGTCTCTTCGATCGGCGTATACAAATCCGGGCGGTGGCAATAGATCAGGTCGACGTATTCCATCTGCAATCGCTTTAAAGAGTCATTGGTACCTTCGAAGAGATGTTTTCTGGATAATCCCGAATTATTTGGGCCTTTGCCCCCCCAAAATATTTTCGTTGATATCACCAGATCGCGGCGTCTCCAGCCGATCTTTTTAATCACATTCCCCATGACAATTTCAGCGTTTCCATTGGCGTAAGCTTCAGCATTGTCGAAGAAATTGATCCCCGCTTCGTAGGCTGTGGTCATACACTTTTGAGCGACATCCTCACTGACCTGATCGCCAAAGGTGACCCATGCACCCAAGGACAATTCTGATACTTTCAATCCGGATTTTCCTAAAAATCGATACTGCATATATACCTCCAATTTCTATTTTTTATTGGTAGTGATTTATTTGCTAATTCCAGAGTTGGGAATGATCTGGCTTTTTGACTTCTGTAAAATCGTCTCGGAAGCGGCTGCGACGAAAGGGTAATTTCGCAGGCTATAATCTACCCCATATTTTACGGGGAAAAGGTTGTCGTTATTCAATGAATCAATTGCGCCCCCGGCTTCGGTCACCAATAGCCAGGCACCAGCCAGATCCCAAATCTTTGCCCGTGCCTCGAAGGCGATTTTTGATATTCCGCGAGCCACGCTACACATTGAGTAAGCGGCAGACCCAAAGATCCGAATCTTA
>Ga0315282_10005296_pt1 | contig 22032 bp, 21 predicted proteins | sample YL17G07_20_MG_FD_203693 | JGI IMG/M metagenome (GOLD analysis project Ga0315282, IMG submission 203693) | Sediment microbial communities from Yellowstone Lake, YNP, Wyoming, USA - YL17G07_20 | ecosystem: Environmental > Aquatic > Freshwater > Lake > Sediment | place: USA: Wyoming | collected... | reverse complement strand
AGGCGCGGCGGAGCGAACCCTTGACGGCGAGGACCGTTCTGAAACAATCGTGCGAGGGGGAAAGATCGTGAGAATCCGGCCGGGAAATAGTCCGAGACAAACATGTCAAATATCGTGACCCGTTACAGCTCTCGCCATGAATCTGACACATTCTGACTATCTTTCGATTGTCTGTGGTTCCCTCGACAAATTGCCCGAGGCTTTCGCCCGACTCGATTCCAAGACTCAGAGTGGCCCGAAATCCGCAGTCTCGATGATCGCGAAGACCAGCGATCCTGAAACCGCTTCGCTCTGCCGCGGCGCAGACCGCAAAGTTGTACGTTCTGATGAGATGACCTGTCGAATCATTGAGGCAGCTCAGAAGGGTTTAGGAAAGAGAAAAGTAGCGTGAGAGAGAAAATCCAAGCGACTTTTGACGCCGTAGTCATTGTAAGCGGGGAAAAAGGCGGAAATTGAATGATGCTTCGGATCCATTCGTATGCTCCAAATCCATGATAACGTGCCGGTATTCAATTTCGGATGAGCGCATGGATTCGCTAACCATGCCTCATCTTCGAGTTACGCCATGTGCTGAGCGCTTGCCGGCGAATTGGAGTGGCCGCGTTTCAATGCCACGGGGCCAGATGTCATGGCACAGAACATTCGCGCCGTTGGCCCACCAGGCTTCATCCACGAAAGTAAAATCATGCTGATAATATGGCGCCCGCAACACGACGGAAAGCACTAAGCTGAGGATAAGCACCGCCAGGTACCTGTGCCTGCCGATCCGGTTTTGAATCTGCTTGTATCTTCCGATCAAAGCATCCTTCCAGCGAAACGAAAAACAACAGCAGGACAGCCCGCTACTTCTGCATCGCACCGACTTCTCCCATGCGTCCCTGTTCCGGCATACATTGGAAATAAAAGGCATTCTGGCTGTTGAAAGGTCTTCCGGACATCGCCTCACTCATGGAACTGGCCGCGTAGAATACGTGCAGATTTCGACCGCGATAAAAATGCTCGATCCAATCCCTCATGGCCTCCTTCAGCTTTCCCCGGACATCCTTCCCGGATCGGGAGAAGAAAAGAAACTCCACTGCCAGAAGAGACAATGCAATCCCAATCAGGACTTTGAGGCACTCAATGATTTTCTCCCTCGTCTGGGGAGCAAAAGCGACGCAGCAGGCATAAGTCTTTATTTATCTGTGCGTTACACTACTAGAAAGCCACCACATTATAGGTTTTTAATTAGAATTTCATCATATTACTCTAATGAGCTGCTGCGTTAAAGGTTTTTAATCTATGGTCTATGAGTATCGAGATCCCACACCCTAAGGGGGATATTTTTGAATCGAAAGGGCAGCAGAGGGATATATGCGAAGCTCAACCCACTGACAGGAAAGCACCTGTATGGGGATCGACAGCTCTATTGGGGTGCCGTGCCCCAACTTCTGACCGCCGGCTTGAACGCACGTCTCTCGACAGGGTGCCTGTCGGCTTGTGCGCCGGTGCGCGGGGCAGGCCCCTAGAGATCTATGGGCTGGTTGCCAAGCGCTGGCCGACGTCGTCGAGGGGGACAAATTCGGGATCGTAGGCCAGAGATCTTTCCGGTGGATCAGGTGGCAGGCGCCGGGATATCCTGCAGAGCTGCGAGCTACCGCATCTTGACAAGTTTGCTCCCCACTTTGTCGTCCCCCGGATGGTGGAAAATCGCTTTGAGAATCTGCTTCGGCACCTTAAGCGAAATCACTGTCGAAAACGGAATCCATGACTGCATGAACGGCACTTATGTTTCCTGCTGTAGCTGCATGTCCATGGTCTTCCATTTCTCACCGAGATAGTATCTGCTGGCGTCGGCGTATAAGACGACGACGCGGAGCTTCCCTGGGTGCCGGCCATTAACAGTCCTGAATTCGACCTTCGCACGGCCAATCTGCAGATCAAGCTTGCTCCCGTAAATTGCTGCAACTCCGCTGTTCCGCGATTCCATCCATGGTTCGATGGTCTCATGCCTCTGTTTGTAGCGTTCGAGCACCTGGACGATTTCTCGTGATCGATGGTGAAGTTGGTTGCACGGTTGTACGCGAACATGGTTACTCGATCCTAGGGCAGGAGATTCTTCCGGACGAAGCCGATCAAGGCATCGACGCTCCCGAACGGTATTTGATGGCGGCCTCGCCCCATCAGGATCAAGAATGTGCGCGCCTCCTGCGGAGCAAGCTCGAGGGTGGGGACACTATGGAATTACGTTCAGGGATTAGGTCGGCAAAGTTGCATTTTTCACTCGTCTTGCCACTGCGGCTTGCGCTTTTCCGTGAAGGCTCGCATGCCTTCCTTGCTGTCAGCGCATGCCATGACGCGGGCAAGCGCCGACTCGAGATACGCAAGATCCTCACGCAAGGCCTTGCCTTCAACGTGCAATATGGCTTCCTTGCCCAGGCGGAGGATGCTGGAGCTTTTTTCGCTCAAGTTCCTGACGAACCGGCCGGCTTCGGTTGCGAACCGATCGCGGGGATATACGTGATTGACGATTCCCAATTCCATTGCGGCGGCGGCAGGTATGTGTTCTCCCAGGAACAGCATCTCGGTCGATTTCTTTCGCCCCACGTGGCGATAGAGAAGCGCGAGAAGCATCATGGGGAACATCCCGACCAGGATTTCGGGAGTCGAGAAGTAAACATCGTCGCAGGCGAGAGCAAGATCGCAGGCGAGAAGAATGCCCAGCCCCCCCGCTACGACGTGCCCTCTGGCCAGTGCAACCGTGGGTTTCGGGCAATGAAGAATCTCCAGGAGCAGCTTTTGGTAGTCGCTCGGACTGAAGGCCGGGCCAGCAGCTTCTTCCCCTATTGCGGATTTCAAGTCAACCCCGGCGCAAAAGACCTTGTCCCCCGCGCCCGTGAGCGTAACGACTCGAACCGCGCGATTTTCGGCCGCCTCGCGCAACGCACTGCAGAGTCCCTCAAATACGCCGTGGTTCAACGCATTCCTCTGCCCGGGCCGGTGGATGGTGAGGGCAAGGATTCCTGAATCCAGTGAGGTATGTACTTCGTCCGCCATCGGTAGCCTGCCAATCTAAGCGGTATTTCTATCTCGGGCCCAGCGGGTTCGCAAGCGGAAATTCGGCGGCCGTCACCGAATTTCCTTCGTGAGCTTCAGAGCGCGGATGCGTTTGTGGAGTCGGGTGCGCTCGATGCCCAGCGCGCGTGCGGCGGCCGAGACATTCCAGCCGGACGCTTCCAGAGCCTGCCGGATGAGGTCGCGCTCCGCCTGGGCTCGGGTCTCCTCCAGACTGGAAGGTACTGCCGTATCGCGCGCCAAGCGGATTTCCAGGGGGATCGAATCTGCCGTGATTGGATCAGGAGAGAGAATGGCCATGCGTTCAATGATATTGCGCAATTCGCGGACATTGCCCGGCCATGGGTAGTCACGCAGCGCTTCGTACACCTGGGCTTCGATGCGCTTGGGCTTGAAGTTGTTGCGGCTGCAGAATTCCTCCAGGAAATATTCTGCCAGCGGGCGGACATCCTCGGGGCGCTCGCGCAGCGGCGGCACGCGGATCGGCACCACGCTGAGGCGATAGAAGAGATCTTCGCGAAACTTCTTCTGTTTCACCAGCGCGGCCAGATCCTGGTTCGTGGCGGAGATGACGCGTACTGACACTCGCAGCGTATCCTCACCGCCGACGCGCTGGAACTCTCCTTCCTGCAAAACACGCAACAGCTTGGCCTGCGAAGCCTCATGCAGATCACTCACTTCATCCAGGAAAATCGTGCCGCCGTCGGCCAACTCGAACTTGCCGCGCCGGCTGGCAGTCGCGCCCGTGAAAGCTCCTTTCTCATGGCCAAACAGCTCGCTTTCCAGCAATTCAACCGGGATGGCGGCACAGTTGACTTTGATGAACGGACCGGAAGCGACACGGCTTTGCCGGTGCATCTGCGCCGCCAGGAGTTCCTTGCCGGTGCCCGATTCTCCCATCAGCAGCACGCGTGCGTCGGAACAGGCCACGTGGGCGGCCTGTTCCACTACTCGCTGAAAGGCAGGGCTGACGCCGATCATGCGCGGTCCCTCTCCTACCAGTTCGCGCAGCCGGGCATTTTCCTGCTGGAGGGCCGCCTGCTCCAGGGCGTTCTTTAACACCAGCAGCAGCCGGTCCCGGCTGAGCGGCTTCTCCAGGAAATCAAAGGCGCCGGTACGCGTGGCCGTGACCGCGTCGGCGATCGTGCCGTGGCCGGAAATCATGATGGCGGGCGCGTGGTTGTCCGTCTGGCGCAGATTGTGCAACAGGTCGATGCCGTTTCCATCTGGCAAACGAACGTCCAGCAGATAAGCGTCCGCCCGGGAGCGAACCGCCCGCGCCCGAAACTCCGCGGCTGTCCGGCATATGAGGACATCGTAGCCGGCTCCTTCCAGCACCAGCCGCAAAGAGGTGCCGACGTTCACCTCGTCATCGACGATCCAGATCTTTTTTGAAGACATCGTTCGAGCCTCTTTTGCGCCTCCGCGTCTCACATCTTTCGCCGTGAGAAGTGAGACGCCAGGAATACTGTCGAGGCCTAAAAAATCCAGGTTTCACGGCAGTGCCATGGGAAGGATCAGGCGAAAGCCGGCGCCCCCAAGTTGGCCCTCAATGGCCTCCAGATCCCCTCCGGCCAGCAACGCATTCTTGCGGGAGATGGAGAGTCCGAGCCCCATGCCGTGCTTCTTAAAGGAAATCGAAGGTTCGAAAAGCGAGCCGCGCGCTTCTGCGCTCAATCCGGGACCCGAATCGTGCACTTCGACGAGCACTTTTCCTTGTCCGGTTCCCGTAAGCCCGAGCACCTTGCCGCCGGCGCCTGCGGCCTCGGCCGCATTTTCCAGCAGGTTGGTCAGGATGCCTTTGACCTGATCTGCATCTGCCCAGGCGGCAGGAAGAGCGTCCGCCAGCTTGACCTCGTAAATCACATCCGGATGCGCTACCAACAGAAAGCGGGTGCGCTCTTCCAACAGGGCATTGAGGTCGAGAGCCGCGGGATTTGTCGGGGGCTCCATGGCAAACTCCGAGAAAGCGCGCACACGCCGCTCCAGGCCCTCAACCTCATCAACTACAACCTGGGCTGCCTGCTCCAGAAAGGGTCGGTCCGAGGCAGGCTCTCGGGCCAAGATTTCTTCCACGGTGAGCCGGATGGGGGTCAGGGAATTCTTCAACTCGTGTGCCATCTTGCGGGCCAGTGTTTGCCAGCTTGCGATCTGCGTCAAGTAGATAAGGCGATCCCGGCTCTGCTGCAGATGGCCCGCCGTGTGGTTGAAAGCCTGAATGGCACGCCCGACTTCATCCCGCCGTTGGGAGCGAAGACGCGTCTCGAAATTCCCTCCGGCCAGTTGCATAAGCCCGGCCGTCAACTCTTGGATCGGGCTGCTGATGCGATGGGCCAGGTAGATCACGCTCAACAATGACAGGATCCAGATGATCGCACTCAGCAGGAACAGAGTGTAAGTAAATCCACGCCGTAGATCGCGCTCCCGGAGCATCTCTACCTGGGAGCGTGCCTGGCGGATTTGCCGGGTCAGCTCCTGCATGCGGATGCCGTTCAGACTGTTCGAGTAAAGCCAGGCCTCTGAGCCGTGGCGCACCAGGTAGTTTAAACGGTCACCCTCCGGCTCCGACAACACGAAACGCTCGGAGTCCCGGCTTTCCCAAAACTGCTGCGTCGACAGGGGCCAGCTCGTCCTGTTGGCGGCAGTGTATCGTTGTGCTTCGAGCCGGCCCGCCGCCACGTCGGCCTTAAGCTGCTCGCGGGCCTGCCGGTAATATTCGCGCGCGGTCGTCTCCAGAGATTTGGAAAGCTGGTCCAGGTCATCCGTGGCCACGTAGCCCAGGCTCTGTTTCAGCAGCGCCGTGCTCATCCACAGGATCGCCGCCAGCGGCGCCATGGTGGCTGCCAGAAATATCAGGATGAGCTTGTTCCGAAGCCGGTTCACATCCTATTCCGCGACCAATCAATCAACGTGTGACGCCGATTCCACGGATGGCACGGGACCAGAATACTCTGCGTCGTCCGTCGAATCCGTGGCGAGAGTTCCGATTCTCGCTATTTCTTATCCTTCAAATCCGCCTGCTTTAAAGGGCTTGAGACCGCTTCCCAGCGAGGCGGCGCCTCACGTGCCTTGCGGCTGAAAATGTCAATGAGGCTTGCCAGCGTCAATCTGGAGCCGGTTTCGCTGCTGCCTTCGCCTTCATCTTCCGCTACCCGGCACTCCAACTTTATCATGAAAGTTTTCTCCGGAGCCAACGCCGGGTGAGGTATCGGCATGTTTTCCAGGCACCAGGCCTCGGCGGCCGCCGCCGTCAGGTGGGAGCTGGAGCGTCCGAGGGGGACCGTTTGAACTACGGAGAATTTCTCTTCCCACAAGTCAAAACTCACAACGAATCTCTCCTCCAGGTGGTAGAGCGTCTTGTTGCTTTGACCCGCGGTGAGCGTCAACGTGAGGACATAAGTGACCGAAGCACCGTTATGGAGCTGCTCCAGAGGATTGCCCTCGAGGAAGTGCAGTTGGGGAGCGGCCACCTGCAGGTGATCGCCGTGGCGTTCGACGGCCAGCGACTGGTTTTGGGCTTGAAGCTGGGGGCAGAACACTCCGGCGAAACAAATCAGTAGACTCAAGTGCCAGTGGTGTCTCATGTGCCCCCTAGAACCTGAATCCCAGTATGAACATCGGAACCACATTATGGAGCCGGACCGGGAACGCCAACGACGCAAAGAAGCCCTCTCTCGTGACATAACCGATTCCGAGCCCATGCCGCACTTGGGCGGGGTGTCCTGGATCGTAGACCGTTCCAACGTCGTAGAAGAGTTGGAACGGACGGTGGCGGTATTCCAGCGAGCCGTAAGCGATGCGGGCGCCTCCCAGCGGAGCGACATCGAACTTGTTCCAGCCCCGCAAGGCGAAACTGTTGCCGAGAGAGAAGCGCTCAAACAGAGGAGCGGTGCCCGTGATCAGGCCTCCTTGGAGGTGGACTCCAAAGAGATTCCTGCCTCTGGAAATCGTGTAGTCTGCGGTCGCAAAGTGGCGCGTGTAGACGAAGTCACTGTCCAGAATTCGCGTAGCTGTCCGCAGGCTGTAGCTCGCACTGATATTGTGCCGGTAGCGGCTCTGGGTTGTCACGGCGTGGCGGAATTGGATGCCCGCAGTTCCGGCATAAGCCGTCTGCGTGTGGGTTTGTGGATATTGAATCTGAAAGCGTTCAAAGCTGGTGCCGACGCTCAGTTTCAAGTCGCGCAAGGGAATCACCGACAGGGAAGGGGCGAAATCCTGCCGCTGGCGATAGACGCCGGACACGTTGGGTGCTGCGGCCAGGGCCGTCTGAGTGGCCAGGTTGAAGACCGGATGGTAGCTGTCGAAATCGATTCGCAACTGAACCATATCCGTTCCCAGCTTCCTGTTTTCGAAGCGCAACAGGATGCCCCGGTTGCGCTCCAGAAGCTCGTCGGCACTATCGGTGAGTCCGAAAGTGAAGACGTTGTGGTGGAAGTCGAGGGGCACCTCGGCTGTGATGTTTATCCCTTCCTTGGATTCGTACACGACTGGAGGGACCGCAAGCTCAAACCGCTTCCAACGGATTCTTTCGGCTTCGAAAATCACTTTGACATGGTCGGGTTTGTCGCCTCGCTTGACTTTGACTACGACTGAATAATCCGGCAACTCTCTGCGCAGCCGGCTGGCCAGCTTGTGGGCAACATCCTGGTCGTACTTCTCTCCGACCATCTTTTGCATGTCGTCGTGCAGCGCCTTGCTGATTTTGGACTCCGCGACTCCCGAGAGCTCGGCGCTTTCGACGGCGTAGCGTGAATTCACGTTGGTATCGGGCTTCTGATTGCCGGCCATCACCAGCACCGGCCAAAACAACATCAAGAGAATGGTGGTCAAGGTTGTGTTTTTCATGCCCGTACTGTTCGCAAGACCCTTGCCAAACCGTAAGCGGTTCATACGAAAGAAGATTGCTTTGGCGGCGCCGTGACCTCAAGTCACAGGTGTGCGATTTCCTTCACAGGCCACACTCAAAGGATGCCGCACAATTGCCCGCCATTTGCAGCGCGGCTGCACGGCGAGAAGCAACCCGGAAATGGTGATTCGTCCGATGCGCCGTCCGCACTGGAGCTCGTTTTCCGGTGCTTCCTGCGGCATGCGGATCTTGTAGGTTGCCCGATCAGGCACGATCGAAGACCGCCGTCCTGCTCCAGCGAATGACCGGCCTATCCACTAAGCGGAATCCCGCGCTTTTCGCGGATTCCACCGTCGCTGCAAATTGTGCCTCAGTCACATGACCGTTTGGTTCAGCTAGGAGGATCTTTCGACCTCGCCGGAGCGCCCGATGCATCTCGCCGAAGAAACCCCTTGGATCCGGCAGCTCGTGAACCAGGGCAAAGGCGAGCGCGAAGTCGATCGTTCCGGCAAGATCGTCCACATTCAGCAGGGTTTCGCTCGCCAGGCGTGCGTCGATCCGGTTGTCAACGGCAGCCCTGCGCGCGCGTCGTTTCAGGCCCGCGACCATTTTGGGTTGCAGGTCAACGGCCACCACCTTGCCGCGCGGCCCGACGAGCCTCGCTATTTCGATGGTGAAGAAGCCCATGCCACAGCCCGGTTCGAGGACCCGCATCCCTTCTGATATGAATGGACCCAGTATGACCCCTGGGTCCTGCCACAGCCGCCGCACCGGGTTGGCAATAAAATAACCGAGCCACCAAGGACACAGCCTTCCCGCCATACTGCCGCCTCCCGCTAAGTTCAGAAGCATGGTAGTGCAGAATCGTCGCGCCATCAATCGTCAGAGTTCGGTCCCATTTGGGACTCGCAGGATTGGGCATGGCAAAAGCGCGCGCCGGGAGCTTGACGCTCCTCCAAATCTGTGATATTTAACTATCTGGTTGGTTAAATGACAAACCCGGGGATTCGTAAGCATCGTCACAGCAGCTTGCAGCGTCGGGACAGCGGCCGGACAAGAGCCACGATTCTGACGGCGGCCGAGAAGATCTTTGCGGAAGCAGGCTTGGCAGGCGCCCGCACGGACACCATTGCCGCCGCCGCGGGCGTCAACAAGGCGATGCTCTATTACTACTTCAAGAGCAAGGACGGCTTATACCGGGCGGTCCTGGAAGCCAATGTGGAGGATTTCCATCGCGGGGCGGAAGCGGTGCTTGCGAGCGGGAAACCTGCGGGATCCATTCTGCTCGATTATGTCAGCCATCATTTCAGCTTCATAGGCGCACGCCCGTATTATGCGCGCCTGTTTCAGCGATTGATGATGACTGGCGACCGGAGCGTGGAACGGATCATCCGGCTGCACTTCGTGCCGCTTTTCAGAAGATTGGTGGCGTTGATTGAGCGTGGGGTGCAGTCGCGCGAGTTCCGGCCACTGGATGCGCGCCACACGGCGATTTCTCTGGTTGCGCTGTTGGTGTTTTATTTCAACGCTGCGCCGATGGCTCAGAGGATAGGAAACATCGACGTCTTCGACCGCGCGCAGCAGGCACTGCGGAAGAGGGAAGTCCTGAAGTTCATCCGCTACGCGTTGTTCACGAATCCGGAGGCCGTGCGAGAATGATCAAACGACTGTTCGTCCTTGCCCTAGTGCTCGTCGTGGCTGCTGCCGGCGTTTTTCTGTACAGGATGCTCAGCCGCCCGCAGGGATTGACACTCACCGGCATCGTCACGACTCATGAAGTCAACGTCAGCCCCCTGATCCAAGGTCGGTTGAGCCGTCTGCTGGTAAAGGAAGGGGACGTCGTGACAGCGGGCCAGCTGGTGGCTGTCATTGATCCGCAGGAGTTGCAGGCTGACCAGTCCTTTTATCTTCACACGGAGCAGGGGGTAGCCGCTCAGGTTGAACAGGCGGAAGCGGCGTTGACTTATCAGGAGGCGTTGACGCGCGACCAGATCGACCAGGCCGAAGCCGCCCTTGCGGCAACTCAGGCCCAGGCAAAGGAAGCGCTGACGGATCTCGAACTCAGCCGGGTGAATTATGAGCGCGCGCAAAGCCTCTACAAAAAGGAGGTCTATTCGGCGCAGGCCTTGGATCAGGCGCGTGCCGCCTATGAGGCATCTCAGGCGCACGTGGAGTCGTTGCGCAGGCAGGTGGACGCCCAGACTGCGGCCGTGGCCGTGGCCCGGTCTAATGAGAATCAGATTACGGTCCGGCTGAAGGAGCTCCAGGCCGGACGCCGACAGCTATTGGCGGCCGGTGCGCAGAAATCAAAAGCGGATGTGCGCCTGGCCTATTCCGAAGTGCGGGCGCCGATCAATGGCGTGGTGGCAGTGCTGGCGGCGCGCCAGGGCGAAGTTCTCAGTGTCAGCCAGCCGATCCTGATTTTGATCGATCCGGATGACTTGTGGGTGCGCGCCGATGTCGAGGAAACCTATGCCGACCATATCCGTCTGGGTGATTTGCTGACGGTTCGGCTGCCTTCCGGCGCCGAGCGGACCGGAACGGTTTTCTATCGGGCCGTGGATGCCGATTATGCGACCCAGCGGGACGTCAGCCGCAGCAAGCGGGATATCAAGACGTTTGAGCTCCGCCTGCGGCTCGACAACAGCGACCGCCGTCTGTGGCCAGGCTTGACGGCCTATGTCCTGTTGCCGCTGCAGGACGTGCAGAGCGCTCGTCCCGCTCCTCACCAGGGAATAGAATGAGCAACGAATGGCGCTTAAACAAGGAGTCGGAAGGACCCTGCAAGGGTCCAGCAGGAAAGCCCAGGGCGCAAGCCCTGGGAAAGCAAGTGGCGGATCAGAGCGAGCCCTGTAGCGGCGACGCATGCTGTTTCGCCCTTGCAGGGCTCTATTCTGCGCGTGTCATCTTACCTCAGGGCTTACGCCCTGGGCTTTCCTGCATCGCCCCTTCGGGGCTTGAATGCCTCGTATTCATATGCTTAAGCTGGTTGCGAACCGCCTTACTTAAGCCCATTCGAACGAGTAACGTCATCGATCTTGGAGCCTTTTCATCTTGATGGATCTTGCCATGCGCAACTAGCCGGCAGGAGACCAAGACGCAAAGAGCCAAGCATCACGAGGGTTTGCTGTGCTGGCGATTGAGGCGACCAAAATCAGAAAGTGCTTCGGGACCTTCTGCGCAGTGGACGATCTTACGTTCAGCGTCGAGGAAGGCGAAGTCTTCGGTCTTCTCGGCCCGAATGGGGCAGGTAAGTCCACGCTCATCCGCATTCTGACGACGCTGCTGCCGCCGACCTCCGGCGTTGCTCTCGTCAACGGCTACGATGTGGTCGCCGAGGCCAACAGAGTGCGGCGGACGGTCGGTGTCATTCCGCAGGCCATGACCTCCGATCTCGACCTGAGCGCCCGGGAGAACATGGAGATCTTCGCCAAGTTCTATGGGGTGTCCAGGGAGAGACGGAAACGGGTGAGCAAGGAGCTGCTGGATGCAGTCGATCTCAGCCAGTGGGCGGACAAGCCGGTGAAGAACTTTTCCGGCGGGATGCGCCGGCGCCTCGAGATCGCCCGCGGCCTGGTGCACGAACCTAAGATCTTTTTCCTTGATGAACCGACAACCGGCCTGGATCCTGTCTCGCGCGTCTCAGTATGGGAGATGTTGATGAAGCTGAAGGAAGAGCGCGACTTGACGATTCTGCTGACCACGCATTACATGGACGAGGCGGACAGGCTGTGCCACCGCACCGCCATTATCGATCACGGCAGGTTCGTCGCCCTCGACTCACCGCTTAAACTCAAAGCTTCTATTCCGGGCAACAACATTCTGGAAGTCAGTTTTTCCAGCATCCCGGAGGGCTGGATGGAGACCTTGCGGCAGCTTCCGGATGTGCAGGCTGTCAAGGCCGATGACCACGTTTTCCGCATCAGCTCGAATAACGGGCCGAAGACGACCTCCGAATTGATCGAGGCGGCGCGGCGTGCACATGTGGAGATTCGGTCGCTCTCAGTTCAGAGCACGACGCTGGACGACGTGTTCATGCATTACACGGGCAGGCAACTCCGCGATGCTCTTCAGGATGCGCTGAGGCTGGATACCCGTTGGGCGTACCAGCGCCGGTGAGGAGATTCCATGCAAGGGACTGTGGCTCTGGTTGAACGCGATCTTCGGAAGTTCGCTCGCAGCCCTACGCTTGTGCTGACCTCTATGTTTTTCCCGCTGGTCCAGCTGGTGGTTCTCGGGTACGCGTTTGGCGGAAAGCTGAAGAATCTTCACGTGGGCATTGTCGACCAGGACGGCCAGATCGAGACGGTAAAGCTGCGCGAGATGTGCGGGGCCGTCGCGGCCAATGCGCGCACCTTCGACACCATCATGTACGCCGATGAAGGTCAGGCGATGTCGGATCTGCGCAATGGACGCATCAGCGCGGTCCTCGAGATCCCACCCAACTTTTCGCGCCGTATCCTGGCAAAGGAAGCGCCGCAAGTAGCCCTCATTGAAGACAACACGGACAACTTTGCCGCTGCAACGCTCGAAGGCGCATTCGGGCAATTGATCGGCAGCTTCAACCAGCGGGGAACAGCTCCACGTGTGCCGCGCCAAGTCACGCTCTCTGTGGTAGAAGTTTATCCGTATGTTCCCTACATTCAATATCTCCTGGCCGGAACAGTGGTATTGGCCATTTATATCTCCGCAATGATCGGCGGCGGGATTATCTACATTGACGACAAGGTTCGGGGACTTCACGAGGGCTATCTGGTCACACCGATCAGCAAGGTGGAACTTATCCTGGGATTTACATTGTCGGGTGCGGTCAAAGCCTGTTTGTCCGGCCTGGTCTTGGCTACTCTGGGGGCCGTCGTAGCCGGCATCCCGGATCCACTGGATCCGGCCCGCCTTGCCAAGCTGCTCGTAGTTATCGTTGTTTCCGCTTTATCCTTGATCAGCATGATGTTTTTGATCATGGTGCGCGTGAACGATCCCCTGGTCCCGCGCGCCATCATGGGAGTCTTGAACACCATGCTCTACTTCCCGAGCGGCGCCGTCTATCCGGTCAACGGATTCCCGAACTGGATGCGCACGATCTCAGCGGTGGATCCGTTCACGTATGCGGTTCACGCCTTCAAGGAGCTGCTGCTCAAGAACTCGGGCATGGGTGCCATCGCCTTCGATCTGTCGTTTCTTCTTGTCTTCTTTATCCTCACCATGACTCTCGCCACCCTGCTTTTTAAGCGCAGCCTGTAAAGACTCCGTCAGCTCTCTGGCGGGATTAGACCTTTATGGATCGCGCAACGAGAATCTTGTTCTCGTTGGAAGCAAGGAGCCAGAAGCGAGAAGCCGGAATCGCTCCACCGAGCGCAAAGCAACCTTCCAGCGCACAGGCACCGCAGTGCTCTTCTGGCTGGCTTCTGTATCCCGCCGCTTTTTGGCGGGATGGCTAGTTCACTACCCGAAAGAACCGTATCCTGTGCGACGGCGCGGTGTATAGCAGCGAACGGGTGCGGTCGACATGCCGATCGAGCCAGCTTTGTCCAACCGGAACAGCGGCCAGGGCATCGTAGGTGGTTCCTTCGAGCCACAGGGTATGACCTCTCTGCACGGCTTCTAACCGGCGGCGCTCAACCTGATCGACATCGGGCGACGGCATGGCAATCCAAGAGGCTTGCGGATTGAAATAGCTGATCGTCCAGAGGTCGGAGTGGAAATCGCGGTAGACGACCGCCGAGCCTTGCTCCCAGTCGTTGTGGTGGCGTAGCGCAAAGGTAAGCACTTCGTTGTTTTCGGTCTTTGAGTGCGGATAAATGATGACGGTAAAGTTCCAGGCGCACATGGCAGCCGCCAGCAACGCCAGCAACTTGACCCGATCTCCCCGCCAAATCGGCGCCGTCGCCAACAGAACGATCAGCGGCGGCAAATAGAAGAGCCGGTAGAAAGTATTCTTTGGGAGCCAACAAGAGAGAAAGGCAACGTGAGCGATGACCCAGGCAAGTGACGTCGGGTTCGCCGCCAGCCAGTTGCGCAATTCATGCCGTGCGCCGTCCGGAAAGACCGGCGCAGCTGCTCGAAACCACCGTCCTCCGAAGTAGAAGAGGAGGGCAATGCTCGCGCAGAAGGCGAGTGCGCCGGCTGCCGTCACCGCTTCGGGCAGCAACTGGGTCACCCTGCCCGCGAAAAACAGTCGCGCCGTGCCGCGCAGCGTATACCGTGAACTGTGCCACAGGCTGAACGATAGCGTGGCCTCCGCCGAGCGCGTCGTGATCCAGCTCCAAAACTCCCGGAGGCCGCCGTTCGGAAACGCGATCCGGAAGGCAGTCAGGTAGGCGGCTCCTGTGGCCGCGCCGGCTGTTACGCCGTATTCCGCTGCCAGGACCGCTCCGTGTCGCTTCGCTCCCGGATTGTGGTCGCGGCGCGGCCGGCACAGTAATCCGATGACGGCCGCGGGGAAGAAAAACACCGCAAGCTGATGGAACAGCATGGCCACGCTGTGGACCAGTCCGGCCGCGATCGGCCGCAGCCGACTTGCGGCAACCAGGAGGTGGAAGCACAAGAGCAGAAAGAAGATGGATGGGACGTAGGCATCCGCGTCGGTTGCAAACCTCCACCACGTTCCGGCACATGCAAAGATGAGAGCGCCGCCCGTGCTCATGCTTGCCGATTTCGTCATTGCCGCCAGGGTGCGCCAGACAAGATACACGCTCGCGGCCGCGAACAACGCGTTGAGCGCCTGGAGCAGGAAGAGCGCGCGCAAGGAAATGCCTATTGCAGCGATGCCTCTCCACACGGCGTATCCCATCAGGTTGTATACGAGATGATTGGGTTGAAGAAGTTCGGGGAGAGAGTTGCGCGGCGCTTCAATGGCGAGCGCGAAATGAACCCCGTCCCAGTAAAATTCCCTGGTAGGCACAAGCAGGTAGATCACAAGGGCCGCGAACGCGACCAACACGCCCGAGTGCCGCCAGGGCCCTGTTACGTCGTCGGTCGTGGGCGAAGTCGATGACAGGCACCTTTTTTCAGGGCTCTTTGATCCATCCATCGGAATATTCCGGCTGAAAAAGGTTCCCGTCACCAATTTCGCATCTGGGGTCTTATGCCAATGTCGACACCGGCTTACTGGGGTGGGCGACGTTGCGCCGTCCATTTCACGTCCGGACTATTACCCGCCTTCATGGTTCCTTCGATAGTGTTCCCGTTGATCCGGCCTGCGTACGCCTGCATTGTTGGCTGGCCCGCGCCGACGGTGAACGTGATCCGGTCTCCCTCCAGCTTCGCGCTCTTAAGCGCGAGATCCTTGCCGCCCGACCTCAGGTCGCCTTCTATCTTCTGGAAGGTTTGCCTGAGCGTGAGCTCCGCGTTTCCAGAAGCTGTTTGCCAGGTCCAGGTGCCCGCCACTTTGGCCGGAACGATCCAGAGATAAGCCGTATGGCCGGCCACCTCCGCGGTCTGGTCGGCTTCCCAGTCTTCCATGCTGAAAGAGTGGGAGGTCACGCGCGTGCCGGGCTTCATTTCGAGAATTTTCGGCCGCAACCTCATGTTGAGGTCGGGCAGGAGATACATGGTGATCACTGTGGCCTGGCTGAAATCGCTCTGGAAAATGTCACCCTGCACGAAGTTCGCTTTGCCGGAAACCCCTTCCTTCTGCGCGTTGTCCTTGGACAGCTGCACCATGTCAGGGTTGTACTCGATGCCGAGGGCGCGCGCCCCCCGCTTGGCAGCCGCAATCACGATGCGGCCGTCGCCTGAGCCCAGATCAATCACGTAGTCATTGGGGGTTACTTTGGCCATGTCGAGCATCGCTGCAACGACTTCATCCGGCGTCGGCACCCAGATGACGTCTTTGCCCTCCTGGCCAACTTGCGGCTGAAACTTCTGCTGTTGCGCCGCCGCGCCTGTCATAAACGCGAGGGCCGCCAAGAGCATGGCCAGTGAGAAGATAATGGTTAGAGTTCTGTTCCGGATCATTGCCGTCATCTCCTTGAAAAGTGCTTGTCGTGTTGGGGCATTCTATTCGCCATGACTTTTGCGCGGGGGGTAAATCCGGCTCTGACAGCAATACGTTTCTCTACTGGATGTGCAGCCATTCTTAGCGGCTCGCGAACCGGCTCCGACAACCTGCCGCGCATCTCATTGGATCTTCCAGCTCAGTGCCGGCCGAAGCTGAGGAGGACCCCGCCGCTTGCCTCGAAGACGTTGAAACCATTCGTCGACGACGTGCCGCTGACGGAGGCCGCCCGATAACCGCGGACGTCGAACCGCAGCCCGAGCGGACCAACCAGGTGCGGGAATTTCAGCCCTCCACCGTAATTGAAGGCGAACCTGGTGCCAATGGGCGGATTGGAGGAACCGTACTGATGAATGAGTCCAAAGCCTGCCGTGGCGTAAGGCACCGCACTGCCAACCGGGAGATTGATGATCAGGTTGCTATTGTAGATGAATCCCTTGGAACTGCCGGGATTCAGAACAACCTGGGGAGTCAAGTAATCCGTGCTGAACCCGAGCGTATGTTCGAGGCCGATCATCGGTACGAAGTTCGTGTTGAATCGAAATCCGAAGACGGGACCGTTCTTGAGTTCCTGGTACGTTTGTCCCGCCGCCAGTATGCGGTCGGCGGTGAGCTTTCCTGGTATTGCCCCTCCCACGAAGAATGTAAGGTCGGCAGCATACGCCCCGGATGCAAAAAGCGAAAGCACCAGGACGGCCGAAAATGCCCACCGGCACTCTTTTGCTTTCATAGATGCTTCCTCCGATCAACAAACCCGCGGTCAATCTCGGCCGCAGCGTGCTGATCTCGCCAAAGTCGATCGTGATGCTGCAGAAACACGCTGCCGGCCTTGTTCATGAGCTGTCCGCGCAGCCTGCTATTTATACTGCGGGATCGCCTGAAGGAGCAACCCGGAAATGCGGGCGTCTTTAACTCAGAGACTGACCCTGGCGGACAAGCTAGGTCAAAGTCCTGCCGCAAGGGACGGCTTGCGGCCTGACCTGGACTTGGTCGTTGACTTGGACGCGGACCTGGACCGAGACATTTCTGGAGTCGCCACATCACCGAGCACACCCCGGTGCTGGACGGGAAAAACTAGTGAGCCTTCGTGGCGCAAAAACAGTCCAAGTCCACGTCCACGCCAACGTCCAGGTCCAAGCATAACGAAAGGCATGCACAGCCATTGCCCCAGACGAGTGGAACCGCGGTCCGGCGTTTCGAGTTTCACGTTGTTTGCCGTAGCCACTGTCCGGGTCTCCATGCGGGCGCGCCGCGCTCCCGGAGCTTCGCGCGCGATCGAGGATGGCCCCTTTTGCTTTGTCCCGGCTGCTCGCTCATGCTAGAAGATAGGGAGTCTCGGAGATCCTGCTAAAGAGTGTTTCCCCGTTTCTCCGATGAGTGGAGGTTTGCCTTGGTCAAAGATCGTTTTGTTCGAAGCGTCGCGTTTCTGGCCGCGACCTTGCTTGCCGGCCTGCCCCTTGCCGCCGCATCTCCGGACCTCGTCACCGCGAAGGTCTGTGTCGGTGGTGGTGGAAATGCGGCAACCGAAACCAGCGTCGAAATCGTCTTTCCGCACATAGCAGATGGGGGTGGATTCAAGACCGTCCTGCTTCTAACGAACTCTTCATCAAGCGACACGACGGCAGAGCTGTCGCTTTTCTCGAACACAGGCGATCCGCTGCGGCTTACCATTGATGGGCTGACTGCCTCTCAATTCAATGTCTCGATTGCCGCCCATGGTTCGATAAGACTCAGCACCTCCGGAGAGTCCGCTTCCACGCTGGTAGGATGGGCCAGAGTGACAGCCTCCTCCTCTGCGGATTTGAACGGCAACGCCATCTTTCAATGTTTTACCGGTGCCAGCCTGTTCTGCGAAGCGTCCGTCCCTGTCTCACCGCCGGTTCGATCCATCGAGTTTTATGCGGATGAGGAGGATGGTTTCATCACGGGGATTGCGCTCGCCAACCCGACAAACCTGAAGGCGGAGGGAACTCTGACCCTGTGGAACGCCGCCGGCACGGAAATCGGGACGCATGCCATTTCCATACCTCCGCTGCAACATACTTCTGCCTTCCTGTACCAGCTGCTCGATACCGTCCCGGGTGGCATCCCTTCCGGCAGGGCGCAGATTGACCTTACCTCCGGCTATCTTTCCGCCACCGCGATGCGGTTCCATGCCTCCTGGCTTTTCAGCACCCTTTCCGTCGGGCAACCGGGCTATGCCTCGGCTGCAACGGCGGCTCTTTTCTCTCCAGGCGGCGGAGTGCGCTCCAGGATCATCGCCGAGATCGACCAGGCACAATCGACCATCGATATTGCCATCTATTCCTTCACCGCGGACGCCATACGTGACGGCCTTATCGCTGCGAGGAACAGGGGAGTCGCGATCCGAATCATTGCCGACTCGAGCCAGGCGGACGAGGCGGGGGCCGAGATTGCCACTCTTGAGAACGCGGGATTTCAGGTGAAGCGGACGAGCGGCCTATCGGGAGGGATCATGCACGACAAGTACATGATCATCGACGGCAAACTTCTCCTCACGGGAAGCTACAACTGGTCGGCGAGCGCAGAGGACAGAAATTACGAGAACGCGGTGTTTATTCAGGGATCTTCCCTTGTTCAGAAATATGCGGACGATTTCGACAGAATCTGGTCCAAGTAGCCGACTCGCAACCAGGGCATGCGGAAATATCTTCGCATACGGTCTTGACGCGACAGGCGAAAGCGAATAATTTGGGATGCTGTAGTTACCACATGACGTCACGTCAATCGGAGCCAGTATTTACTATGCCGGACGTTGTGAATCCGAATGATTTCCTGCCCAGATACTGCCAATTGGCGAACATCCTGCGCGAGAGGATCTCGAAAGGCGAATTGGCGGCTCGCCAGCCGATTCCTTCCGAACGGCAGTTGGAGGAGGATTACTCTGTCAGCCGAACGACGATCCGGCAAGCCATCGACCTGCTTGTTCGCCAGGGTTTCCTGTATCGAGAACATGGCAAGGGAACTTTCGTTTCGCCGCAGAAGCTGCAGAAAGGCATCTCAGAGCTGACCAGCTTTACCGAGGACATGATGCGGCGCGGCATCGTTCCCGGGCAGAAGATCCTGCAGCTCGGATATGTGCCGCCTCCCGAAGAAGTGCGCGCGCAAATGGAGCTGCCCGCTGACCTCGAGAAGGTTCTGCGGATCGAGCGTCTGCGCTTGGGCGACGGCGTACCCATGGGCCTGCAGACCTCCTATTATCTCTTGCCCGAGGGGCAGACCATCGATCGTCAGGAGCTTGAGGAGTACGGATCGGTCTACAGGATATTGCGGGAAAAGATTCACCTGATCCCCACCGAAGCGGATGAGACGCTCGAAGTCACGTCTGCCACCCCCCGCGAAGCCTCCCTGCTGCAAGTCGAACCCGGCAGTCCGCTGCTGCTCAGCGAGAGGGTAACGTATTCCCAATACCGGCATGTCATTGAGTACGTCAGAATCCTTTATCGTGGGGACCGGTACCGCTACTTCGCAAAGCTGACCCGCTAGTCTTCGGCACTAACCAGAAAAGACCCAGGTTTGCTCAGCAAAAATGACCCATTGGTCCTGTCCGCCCCCGATCCCAAGGCAGAGTGGACCCATACAGTGAACATCGCCGATTTGGCGCGCGCCAAACGGCTCCTGGTGCTCCTCGAGGGCAATCTGGACACCAAGAGCGCCTCGTTTCGGGTCAAATGGCGCAATTCTTGGCGCGCGCCAAGCGTTTCACGCCTTCGGCGTGGATGATGTTGATCACTGTTCCGAATTGTGTTCTGGATCCTGTTCCAAATCGTGTTCTCAGTGTGGGTCACTTTATCCGAGCACAAATGGGTCATTTTTCGTTAGCGCCGAGGCGCTAGTTTTGACCTCCGCCGAAGAAACGGAAGCAAGCCACGAAATCCTCGAATTCCCACGAATGCCCGCACGGGTCTGACGGTAACGCAAGAAAAAGCTTGACATCCCGTCTCTATCGTAATAACCTAATGACGTTCTCTCGTAATGTGGTCACAACCACATGACGTTCTGCTGACGAAAGCCAGAATGGATACCATAACCGACGACGCAATTCGCCAAGTGGTCAAGCGAGTGGTCGGCAAGGCCATGGGACTCGCGCAAACAGGAGTGCCGCCGGACAGCACTTCTGCCACTGCTGAGGCTGCTCCTGGACCCACATCCCAACCTTTGGACCCGAAAATCGTTGCAGTGGGCGCTGACCACGGCGGATTCGAGCTCAAGGAAATCCTCAAGGCTGAATTGAAGGCGCTGAATTATGAAGTCGTCGATGTGGGCACGGTCGGTAAGGAGCCCGTGGATTATCCCGATTTTGCTCTTAACGTCGCACACCTGGTCAGCATCGGCAAGGCGTGGCGTGGGATCGTAGTCGACGGGGCGGGCATTGGGAGTTGCATTGTTGCCAACAAGCTTCCGGGGGTGCGGGCCGGCTTGGCCTACGACCACGCCTCGGCTGCAAACGGGCGGGAGCACAACGATACCAACGTGCTGACACTGGGCGCCGGGCTGATCGGTGTGAATCTTGCCAAACAGATCTTGCGAACCTGGCTTTCAACCGACTTCGGGGGTGGGCGCCATGCGAGGCGTGTCGAAAAGATTGCGGAGATTGAAAAGGCGTATCTGAGATAGGGGCGTCCCATGATCGCTGACCTGAAAACAACGGAGCAGCTCATCGAGATTATTGCCCGCGAAGTACTGATCGCGATGACGGAGCAGAGGGAGCGCGCAGTGAACCCGGGTTGCGAGCAATGCAAGTTCGATTGTTCGGAGGGGGTGTGCGTCCGGACTTGCTTCGATCGCGCCGGGAAGGTTGTCAGCGCAGGCGCCGAGCGACTGGCTTCCACGATCGGAGTGATTCCGCAGGACCTGAGGCTGGCAAAAATGATCGATCACACGCTGCTCAAGCCCGATGCGACGCCGGACCAGATTGCCCAGCTCTGCTTCGAGGCGCGCAAGTACGGCTTTGCTTCGGTGTGCGTGAATCCCGCGTGGGTGAAGCTGTGCGCCCAACTGCTTGAGGGATCTCCCGTGAAGGTTTGCACCGTGATCGGCTTTCCGCTGGGGGCAACGGCGCCGGAAGTCAAAGTCTTTGAATGCCAGAATGCGCTTGAGCACGGCGCCACGGAAATCGACATGGTGATCAATATCGGCGCGCTCAAGGCGCGCGACCTGGAACTGGTCGCGAAGGATATTTGCGGCGTCGTCGCCTCGGCTCACGCCCGGGGCGCGATTGTTAAGGTCATCATCGAAGCCGCGCTGCTGACGGACGAAGAGAAAACGATCGCCTGTCTGTTGTCGAAGGAAGCCGGGGCAGATTTCGTAAAGACCTCAACGGGATTCGCTAGCGGCGGCGCGACGGTGCACGACGTGGCACTAATGCGGCGGGTGGTGGGTCCTGAGATGGGTGTGAAAGCAGCCGGGGGCGTACGCACCTATGAAGATGCCGAGAGCATGCTGAAAGCTGGCGCAACGCGTATCGGCGCCAGTGCGGGAGTGAAGATCATTCAAGGCGTCGAGCGCGAGAAAGCACCCACGCCCGAGCCGGCCGTCGCCGGCAGGAATTATTAGTCAGGGGAGAGCGGCCATGCTGATTGCCAAAGTGATAGGAGCCACGATCTCAACGATTAAGGACGAAAAACTGGCAGGGCGGAAACTGCTCGTCGTCCGCCGGACGGACGAGCGCGGCAATGCCTTCGGAAAACCTTATGTGGCGGTTGATACCGTGGACGCCGGCGCCGGCGACCTGGTGCTGACCTGTGCCGGTTCCTCTGCCAGGCAAACAGCAACGACCAAAGACTCTCCGGTGGACGCGGTGATTATGTCTGTCATCGATTCCCTGGAGGTGGGTGGGGAAGTCGTGTTCAGGAAGGAGCGATAGCATCCCACTGATCAACGGGGATGAAGATCATGGCGCTTGATAAGGACCTTTCCTCGATTCAAGAGGCGCGCGACCTGGCCAATATGGCACACGAAGCCTGGGGCGCGTGGGGCCGCGCGTCGCAGGCTGAGGTGGATCGTGTCTGCGCAGCCATGGCCGAAGCCGGCTATCAGGCCTCAGAACGGCTGGGTCGCATGGCGCAGGAGGAGACAGGGTTCGGCGTTGCCGCCCACAAGAAACTGAAAAACG
>Ga0315282_10005293_pt1 | contig 22050 bp, 17 predicted proteins | sample YL17G07_20_MG_FD_203693 | JGI IMG/M metagenome (GOLD analysis project Ga0315282, IMG submission 203693) | Sediment microbial communities from Yellowstone Lake, YNP, Wyoming, USA - YL17G07_20 | ecosystem: Environmental > Aquatic > Freshwater > Lake > Sediment | place: USA: Wyoming | collected... | reverse complement strand
CGTGATCCTTTCGGAGGGAGGGGCGCACGACCAGATCAATTTGACCGCGAATCTGTGATATGAAGTGCCTGTCCCCTCGTTTGCGCACAGTGAGCTGCGCCACTCATTCTGAAAAGAACGGGAGGTCAACAATGTCCACAAGAGAAGATGAGGTAGTAGAAATCGTCCTTTACGACAGAGCCGTAGAGGTCGCCAAGTTGATGCTGGGCGAGCTCAATGACGTCAGACGTATTTTTCCAGAGGATTATCAAAAGCTCCCCAGGAAAAACCTCAAAGCGGGCATTGACGACATTAAGCGCAAATGGAGAGAAATTCAGAAATTCTGCCGTAAGAACTTCAAGGGAGTATCCCCGGAGGCGATCGCCGAGCTGTATGAGCCCCTGTACGAGCATGGGGGTAAGTATAGACTTCCCCTGATCGATTTCATTCGAATAGTTGGCGAGCCACTTGAGGGAGTGCTGAGAGGGGCCCCCCTGCATTCGACTGTTTCTCTGTCACCTTGGGGATTGCGGTTCGAGTATCCCGAAATGCATCTAGAACGTGACGTTGCAATCGCACATAATAATGTAGTGAAGACCAAACAGGAGATTGACGAGATCGAAGCGCGAAAACCAAGCTGGCCGGATGCAAAAAGACAAGAAGATCAATTGGCAAAGACCACGTCGGAGATGAAATATAACATGCGAATGTGCTTGATTGGTTGCTTCAACTTGGTTGAGGCCTATGTCAATGGCATTGCATGGCAATACGTGAATAAAAAAGGGACTTCGCATCTATCGGATAATCAAAGAAAGCTCCTTGAAGGAGATCAAACCCCCATTCTTGACAAGCTGACCAAAATCCCAAAAATCATTAAGGAAAGCGAATCATCACCTTTGACCAAAGATAAACCTCCACTGAGTGAGTTTCGCGACATTATAAAGCCGTATCGAGATTCTATCGTCCATGCGTCACCCTACTCGGCCCCCAAGAAGTTTGGTGGATATGATAAGCTCTCGAAAATCTACGATCTCAAGTTCGATATAGTGAAGAAAGCTGTCGATCTTTCCTTTGAAATAATTTCGCAGATCCACAGATATGTTGGGGGAAACGGAGAATCCCCAGAATGGTTACCGACTCGCAGGTCAGATGGGTTATTGGGTGTCTAGAATGCGCACGGACGAACGACTCATGAAACAAGGCAACAGGCCTCCAATTTCCATTGCCTGATTTCGAAAGACATCGGCTATGGCCAATGAGAATCCGCGCAATCTGCCGGAAATCCCGGAACCGCCCGGCGGGCAAGTGCTCATCTACCAGGACGGGGCGCTGAATCTCCAAGTGCGGCTCGATGGTCGGACCGTCTGGCTCATCCAAGCGGCGATGGCGGAGCTGTTTCAAACAACGCCCCAGAATATCACGTTGCATATCAAGGGCGTCTATGAAGATGGCGAACTCGGGGAAGAGGCAACTTGTAAGGAATACTTACAAGTTCGACTCGAAGGCAGCCGCCAGATCCAGCCTTCTCTCAAACACTACAACCTCGACAGGATTCCCGCCTTTTTGCTTGCTTCTCGAAGTGCAGAGACCGCAGCATAGAAACGGTTCGCGGAAGCGGCGACTCGTGGGATGGCGAGGGAGGTTGGAAATGGTTGTGATTCAAGCGCGCGTGGTGGATTCAACTCATCTGGAACTGGCCCGCCCCATAGACGCACCGCCCGGCGGAACCGTGGTGGTATCCGTGGCCGATCCGGCGGGCAATGAGAACGATGTTGCCGAGTGGATGCCCGTCGCTCTTCAGGGGTTGGCCTTGTCCTACGGGGAATCGGAACCGGATTATCCGGCCGGGATGGTCAAGGAAGCCAATCCGGAGTATGAGGGATGAAAGAGGGCGACGTGGTCCTTGCGCAAGTTCCTCAGGCGGACGGCACGCTCAAGACACGACCGGCGCTGATTCTCCGCGAGATGCCTGTCTTTCGAGACTTCCTTGTTTGCGGCATCAGCACACAAGTCCAGCAAGCCGTACCCGGTTTCGATGAGGTCGTGTCCCACGAGGCTCCCGATTTCAACGCGTCCGGTCTTGTTGCGGCGTCTGTCATCCGTTTGGGCTTCCTGGCCCTGCTGCCGCGCAGGAAAGTGGCGGGAGGCATCGGAAGCATAAGCCCTGAGCGGCACGCGCGTCTCCTGAGGCGGCTGAGCGCCTATCTCGTTCAGAAGTTGCAGGGCGCTTCCAACCGCCGGATGGAATCACAATGAGGAAAGAGGCAGCTCGCGCTCTCACTTTCATCAATCTTCACATTTCCAATGCCCATATTTGCCGTTCCCACGTTTCCTGTCTCCACATTTCTCCATGTTTCCGTTGCCTTGTTTCGGAGGACATGGGCTATGGCCAATGAGTCTCCCAACAATCTTCCCGCCCTTCCGGAACCGCCCGGCGGGCAAGTGCTCATCTACCAGGACGGGGCGCTCAATCTCCAGGTGCGGCTCGATGGTCGGACCGTCTGGCTCACTCAAGCGGCAATGGCGGAGCTGTTTCAAACAACGCCCCAGAATATCACGTTGCATATCAAGGGCGTCTATGAAGACGGCGAACTGAGGGAAGAGGCAACTTGTAAGGAATACTTACAAGTTCGGCTCGAAGGCAGCCGCCAGATCCAGCGTTCTCTCAATCACTACAACCTCGACATGATCCTCGCGGTCGGCTACCGCGTGAGGTCCCCGCGCGGCACGCAGTTCCGCCAATGGGCCACAGCCCGCCTCTCCGAGCTCCTGGTCAAAGGGTTCACGCTCGACGACGAGCGCATCAAGGCCGGCCGGACCCTCGGCCAGGATTATTTCGACGAACTGCTTGCGCGCATCCGCGACATCCGCGCCTCCGAGCGGCTCTTCTACCAGAAAATCACCGACATCTACGCCACCAGCATTGACTACGACCCATCACAGAGAGTCTTCGACCATGCGGCATGATGCTGTACTGACCCGCTGTTTTGCCTTGCTGATCGCCTGCCTCGTGGTTTCCCCGGCGTTCGGGCAGCAAGAGGAGACGCCGACGACTCGGCTGTTCGACAGCGGCGTCGCTTCCGCCGAGCCCCTTGCGAACGAAGCCGTCGCTAAACGAGTGGGCTGGCAACTGGTCCCGGAGGACAATGTCACACACCCATTTACGGGCGATGCCGTGTTTCTGAACGACAAGCTGGCGGTCGTCTTGAGAAAACAGGGGCGCGGAGCGGAGGTGTACTCGAAAACCGCCAACGGGCTCAAGCACCGAGCGACCATCGGTCACGTTGAAGAGCGTTCGGCGAGAAGCGAGCCTTTCGACAGCCTCAAGATTGTCGAGAACAACTCCGGCGCCGTGATGGTCGAGGCGGCCTTCAAAGGCGCCGGGCCAGCCGTGCTGCGCTTTCGCCTGACCACGGGCGAGGCCCTCCTGGAAATCCGACCCGGCGAAGGCGCCAAGTCCGTCGCCGTGCAGTCCAAAACCCGCTATGTGGTTGTCCCGGATTTCTTTGGGGACGACCTGGTCTTTGGCGCGGAATCCTTCCGTGGTCGCGGCCTCCCGGCCGAGAACTTCTGCCTCAATCTCCTCGAGGGCGGCGACGCCATCGTGATGAGCGTCTGGCAATCGAGCGAACAGGACGTATGGCTTGGTGCAACCGGCAGCAAGGAGCCGGGAGACGCGAAGGATGTCTGCTCCAGCCGGATTGGTTGCCTAAAAGACAAAAGCATCTGGCTGGCCTTCCTCGAGTCGCCCGGCATTTGGCGCGCCGGCGCTGTGTCGGACAAAAGCGAGGCGCCCTTTCCCGCGAAATGGCGGTGCATCTTCGTCCGGGAAAACGGCGTCGCCGATTCGTGGGACAGCGACCGGGGACCCAGCCCGGAGCAAACCACGGGCAAACACACGGGACCGCTCATTATGTATCCCCTCGACCGCAGCAGCGCCACCCCGCTGACGGCCGTTTGTCCCACCGATGTCATGCGGAACACCTTGGGTGTAGGTCCCTGCCAGTACATCCTGGCCGTGGAAGGACTGGCCGCAGGGGGCGATCCCACGCCCAACAACGTGATGAGCTGGGTGGAAAAGCAGTTTGAGCAGAAGAAGGAGAAAAAAGCGGCCGACGACATCAAGGAGCGCCTCGAGCAAATGGCCGCACACATAGCCCACGCGCGGGCAAGAATCGAGCGCTATGGTCAATTCGCCGGCCAGGCTCGGAATCTATTGGCCGGCAAACCGGGCTCAGAACCGTATGCTTCAATCATTGTTGACTTGAACCGGTTTGTTGAAGCAGGTCTGGCCCCGACGGCTTCGCCCGAACGCGCCGGGCAATTGGCCGCCGAGGTCTCCGCGCTCATCGGCAAGGAGAATGCGCTGGCCGCATGCCGGCGCCTCGGCGAACAACTACGATCCATCGGCGCCATCCAGGACAGCGCCCTCGCGAAGTGCCGCATGGCCGTCAGGCGCCTGAAGCAGGAAGGCCGGACCATTGCCGTCAACCAGCCGCAGGAGGCTGAACTGGCTCAGGAAGTCCAGCGCCTCGCCGAGCAAGTGTTGCAGAAGAAATCATCGCCATCCGCGGAAGCCGGAGGATTGAAGTGATGAAAGCTCAAATCTGCCTTGTCTTTGGAACGAAGCTCGTGCGCCTTGCTGGACCGCCGGCGGCTCGCCGGTGCGTTACGACGCTGTTCCTGCCAGTGAAGGCCGGCCATTATGACGGGTTTCTTCTCTTCAAGGATGTTTTAGAGCACCGGCGAGCCGCCGGCGTTCCGGCAAAGCACCGGCGAGTCGCCAGAGTTCCAACAAGGAGCCTGATTTCGATGCTGTTGCTCCTCGCGGCGCTTGCTTTTGTTTCGCCCGGTCGGGCCGCAGCGGCTGCGGTGAGCTTGTTCGACACGGGCGCGCCGTTGCCGACCACGCTGTCCGGCGGGGCGTTGTCGAGCAGGACCGGCTGGACGGAGGTTCGCGAGGATGATGTTACGCACAGGTTCAAAGGAGACGCCGTTTTCATGAACGGCCGGATCGCCTGCGTGCTTCGCCGGGGGGCAAGAGGGGCCGAGATTTACTCGATCGGTCCGGCGGGCGCGGCGAAGCGGGCCGTGCTGGCTCCCGCGAGTGGCGCCAACGCGGGCAGGCTTTCGTCATTCAAGATTGTGGAGAACAACCCGGGCGCCGGCGCCGCGGACGTGGCATTCGCGGCGGCGGACGGCAAGACGCTCACGCTGCGCTACGAGTTGAAAGTCGGCCAGCCCTTCGTCCAAACCGAGGCGCGCGGCGGCGCGACGAGTCTGCGCGTCGAGGCCCCGTGTCGGTTTGCGGTGATGCCGGATTTCTTCGCCGACGACATCGTGATTGACGCCGCCGAACTGTCCGTCGCGGAGGCCGAGCTGCCCAGCGATAACTTCCTCCTCCACCTGCTGCCCGATGGTCAGGCAATCGTGATGACCGTCGTGAAGACCAGTGAAGAAGACATCCGAGTCACCCTCTCCGGCCAGGGCGATAAGCGGATGATCGGCCGCTCCGAACTCCACTATGGGAAAGATGGAAAGATCTGGGTGGGTGTCCTGACCGGCCCGGCGATCTGGCATAAACAGGAAGTCGCCCGGGAGCAGGCGGGCGTGGTCGTTCGCACGGATTGGAAGACACCGTTCCCGGCGCAATGGCGCATAGACTGGCGGCGGGAGGAGAACCTGACCGACAGTTGGGAGATGATCACCGAGCGGCCGGACGGCAGCTTTACGAAGCATGGCCTGTTTGGCGAACCGGAGACGATCCCCGCGGACCGAAAGCGGTGGACTACGGTGCTGGGTTGGTTCAACTACCCCTGCTGGGTGGATAAGAGCGGCCAGGGCTACCTCGAACCGCTCAAGAAGCCGGCGCTGCGGTTCCAAGGACCGGCCATCGTCTATCCGATCAGCCGTACGTCGGCCACCGCGCTCGACACCTTCACCGTGGCCGATATCATGCGGAACACGCTGGGTGTCGGCCCGTGCGAGTACATCCTGGACGTGGAGGGACAGCAATCGGAGCGCAAAGGCCGGGCCACGTGCTCCGTGAGGGACACGCTGAACCCCATCTACGACGCAAAGCAGCAGAAGCAGCGCAAGGCCGAGATCGAGAAGGCCCTCGAAGACGTCATGCTCTTCATCAGGCATATCCGCGGGCGGATCGAGGGCTATGTGGCCTTCGGACACGAGACCCTCGCCTACCTGGCGGAGCAGAAGAAGGCCCATCCCGAACTGGCCGAGCGCCTGGGCGAACTGGAAACTCTGGCCGGCGCGATGGATGCCAAAGTGGCCGCGCGAAAGGACAAGATCAAGACGCCAGACCGGGCGGCGGAAATGGTCGCCGAATTCCGCAAGACGGTCCTGGATTATGAAGGCGACGATGCGCCGGCAAGATGCAGGCGGTTCACCGAGGGCTGGGTGGAGATCGGCGGCAACCAGGACGAGCTCGTGGGCGAATGTCGCTGGGCGGTGAAGCTGCTCCGGCAGCGGGCTGGGCTGTTGATGGCGACCGATCCGCGCGTGGCGGAAGTCGCCAAAGGAATCCGGCGGCGCAGCCAGCTCGTGCTGCGGAACCCCGCCAATCACGAGGGAGCAAGGCATTAACCCAAAAACAGAAGTCAGAGGTCAGAGGTCAGAAGTCAGAAGAACTGTAACTGCTCAGCGCCATCACGAATCCAGGACTCGTATTGGTGTTGAGCAGTTACAATCCAAAGTTGAAAAAGCCGTGCACGAGCAGGTACACGAAGAAGATCTTTGTGAAACACACATGTTCCAGACGGAAGGGCCTAATTCCATGAGAATCACTCATGGCGCGCGGCGCCACCCTGAGAGGAACGAAGAATCCGGGCATGGGAACGGGCACGGGATTATTGGAGAGAGGAATGATCCGGGTGGTTCTTTCCCACCTCCCGCCTCTCACCTCCAACCTCCCACCTCTCGTTTTGCATTGCTGGCCATCTGGTTTGTCCTGTTGAGCGTTCATCTCGCCCGTGCGGAGGCGCCGCTGGCAGTGCAATTGTTCGACACTGGCATGTCCTCGTCCGCTCCCCTGACGCCGGATGCGCTCTCACGGCAGGCCGGGTGGAAGCTCATCCCGGAGGACCAAATCCAGCACCAGTTCCAGGGTGACGTGGTCTTCTTGAACGGCAGGCTCGCCATCGCCCTGCGCCAAAAAGGCCGCGGAGCGGAGCTTTACACGGTAAGCCCGAAAGGCGCGGCGATGCGGGCTGAGTTGGTCGCCGTGGGTAGCGGTCCGGCCGCGGATGGACGAAGTGGACAAGGTGGACGGAGTGGACAACTCGGCGCTGGGTCCGCCCCGTCCATTCTGTCTGCTCAGTCGCTTTCGTCGGTCAAGATCGTGGAAAACAACTCGGGCAGCGCGACACTCGATGCCACCTACAAGACCGCCCAGGGCGAGTCGCTCACGCTCGGGTACGAGCTGAAAGTGGGCCAGGAGTTTGTTCAGACACAGCCTCGCTCGGGCGTGACCGGGCTCTGGGTGGTGGCTCCGTGTCGGTTTGCGGTGCTGCCGGATTTCTTCGCCGATGACATTGTGGTGGACGCCACCGAACTCACGGTTTTGGAGACCGAGCTGCCCAGCGAGAATTTCCTCCTGCAGATGGTGGACGGAGCGGTCGTCATGGCGGTATGGCATCCGGCGAAGGACGATGTCCGGATCACGCTCTCGGGCCAGGGGAAAGCCCGGACCATCACCGGTTCGGAAATCCACTATGCGAAGGAGGGCAAGGTGTTTGTCGCCGTAATCAACGGTCCCGGAAGTTGGCACATGCGCGAGATTGCCGCCGATGAAGCCGACAAGATCCTCCACCTCGATTGGAAGGCCCCCTACATCGCCCACTGGCGGGTGGATTGGCGGCGGGATGACAATCTGACCGATAGCTGGGAAATGTTGACCCAGAACCCGGACGGCGAATACGTGAAACACGGTTGGTACGGCCAGCCGGAGTCGTTCGGGAATGTGGACTGGCTGAAGGAAGGTCGGCAGCGGTGGACCACGGTGCTGGGGAGTTTCCTCTATCCCTGCTGGCTCGACAAGAACGGCGCGGGCTACCTCCAACCGCTGAAAAAAGGCGTGCGGTTCCTGGGACCGGCGGTCATCTACCCGATCAACCGCCTGGAAGCCACCCCGCTCGATGCGTTTACCGTCGTGGACGTCATGCGGGACACGCTGGGCGTCGGCCCCTGCGAGTATATCCTGGACGTGGAGGGACAAAAGAAAACCTTCCAGGGCCGGCCTACCTGTGCCTCCCGCACCATCCTGAACGACATTTACGACAAGAAAGAGCAGAAGCAGAAGAAGGCGGAGGTGCTACAGACTCTCGACGATGTCCACGCTTTTGTCCGACACATCCGCGGAAGAATCGGCGACTACGCTACGTTTGGCCACGAGATGGTCGCCTACCTGGAGGAACAGAAGAAAACTCATACGGAACTGGCGGGAATCCTCACCGAGATGCAAGAGATCATCCACAGAATTGACGGGTACGTGGCGCGGCGGAAAGACGGCATCAAAACGCCGGAGTACGCGACCCAATTGGTCGAGGAGTTTCGCACCACCCTGGTGGACTACGAAGGCAACGATGCCGTGAAAAAATGCAAGCGGATCACGGCCGCGCTGGTGGATATCGGAGGCAACCAGGACGAGCTCGTCGGGGAATGCCGCATGGTCGTCAAAATCTTGCGACAGCGCGCCGCGATGGCCATGGCCACCGACCCGCGCGTGGCGCCCGTCGCCCGCGAGGTGCGCCGTCGCACCCAGCAGATGCTGCGCAACCCCACCAGCTACGAAGCCCCGAGACATTGAGACGATGAAAAAATCCGAAATCCCAAATCCGAAATCTGATATCCGGCGTTGGCGCGCCCCGCTCGTTGCCGCCCTGACAGTACTGCTCATCGCCGGCTGCGACCAGGGCAGCAAACCGACGCCGGCCGGCAATCCCCCGTCCTCTGCGCCCAAGACCATCACAACGTCGAGCGGCATCGAAATGGTGCTCATCCCTGCCGGCGAATTCATCATGGGGGACGACAGCGGTGATGCCGACGAAAAACCTGCGCACAAGGTGCAGGTCAGCGCCTTCTGCATGGATACGCGCGAGGTCACCCAAAAAGCCTATGAAAGTCTGATGGAAAAGAATCCCTCCAAATCCAAAGGGCCCGACAAGCCGGTCGAACAGGTGGACTGGTACCACGCGGTCCTTTTCTGCAACATCCGTTCGCTCAAGGAGGGCCTCAAGCCGTGCTATGATACAAAAAGCCTGGCGTGCGATTTCGAGGCCGACGGATATCGCCTCCCCACCGAAGCCGAATGGGAATATGCCTGCCGCGCCGGAACGCAGACGAAGTATTCCTTCGGCGACGATCCGGCCAAGCTCAAAACCTGCGCTTGGTTCAAAGCCAATGCCGACAAGGCGACGCATTCGGTCGGGCAAAAGGCCCCCAATCCCTGCGGCCTCTATGATATGCATGGCAACGTCGCGGAATGGTGCCACGACAGCTACAGCGAGACCTACTACCAGAGAGGTGAAAGCAAAGATCCTCGCGGCCCCTCCTCCGGGGACAAACGCGTCCTTCGTGGCGGCAGCTGGCGCGCCAACGACGAAGGCTGCCGGTCCTCGGCTCGAAACAGCGAAAACGCGCGCTTCGCCGACGCCTGTTTTGGCTCTGACGCCTATGGCTTTCGTTGTGTCCGGAAAACGACGCCGCAGGAACAGCAATCGCAAACACCGTCAAAGTAATGCATTCCCGCGTGTGATAGACGGAAGAAAACTGCTCGAGTATGCTTTTCCACACCTGGCCATTCGTGATTTTCTTGCTGATCGTGCTGCCGATCTTTTTTGCGCTGCGGAAAACCCCGCTGTGGCTGCCCTGGCTGATGGCAGCCTCTTACTGCTTTTACGCCTGGTGGAGCCCGTACTACCTATTGCTCATTCTTTATATCACCGCTTTCGATTTTCTCTTGGTCGCACTGATGGATCGCTGCCCCACCGAAGGGCAGAAGGTGGACCGTCGGACTTGTCTGACCCGTCCGACCGGTCCGATCCGTCCGACCGGTCCGACTTGTCTGATCCGTCTGACGCGTCTGCGCTTCGATGACCGGGTCCTGAAGCTCGCATTTGTCGTCACCGGCCTGGCCGTGCTCGGCATCCTGGGCGTCGCCCTGGCCGGGCCGAAGACGCTGCGGCCCATGATGGCGGGACTGGCCTTCATTGTGCTGCTCATGGCGCTGGGCGTGCTTTTCAGCAGTCGCGGAATCTGGTTGGTGATCGGCCTGGTCGTCAACCTCTCGCCCCTGCTGTTCTTCAAATACGCCCGTTTCGTCATTGAGAACCTGAGCGCGGTTTTATCCTCGCTCCATGTCTCGGTGAAGTTGCCCGATCCTTCCACGCTCATGCCGTTCGGCTTCGCCTACCTGCTCCCGGTCGGCATCTCGTTTTTCACCTTCCAGTCTCTGAGCTACATCATAGATCTCTACCTGGGCAAGGTGGCTCGCGAACGGAACTTTCTTCGATTGGCCAACTTTGTCTGCTTCTTTCCCATCGTGATGGCCGGGCCAATCGAGCGCGCGGGACACCTCTTGCCGCAGTTTCATCAATTCCCGGCGATTCGCCTGCAAAACTTCACCGACGGCCTGTCGCTTTTTCTCGTCGGCCTGTTCAAGAAAATGGTGCTGGCCGGCTACCTGTCCTTTTACGTGGATCGCGTTTATGACAATCCCAACGTTTGCAGTGCGCCGGAGCTGATCCTCGGGACCGTTGCCTTTGGCTGGCAGCTCTTTTTCGACTTCGGCGGCTACACGGACATGGCCCGCGGCGTCGCGAAGCTCATGGGCTTCAATTTGGTTTTGAACTTCAACAACCCCTACCTGGCGACGGGCGTGGGCGATTTCTGGCGTCGGTGGCACATCTCGTTCTCGCGCTGGATCCTGGATTACATTTTCATGCCGCTCCAGATGTACTGGCGGGACTGGCGATTCGCCGGTACGGCGGCGGCGCTGGTGATCACCTTCCTGGTTTCCGGCATCTGGCACGGCGCGGCCTGGACGTTTGTGATCTGGGGCGGCCTTCACGGCTTCGGCTTGGCGGCCACGCACCAATTGGAGCGATCCGCGTATTACCGCAAGCGGGTGCCCAAGCTGCTGAAACAAGCCGCCGTGTTCGGCTTCGTTTCCTTCGCCTGGATCTTTTTCCGCGCCGACTCGCTTAGCGATGCGCTGTTGATTGTCCGGCGCATTTTCACGGCGGCCTGGCGTGATCCGCATCTGCCGGCGCTGATGCTCGCGCTGGTGGCCTTGGTATGGCTATACCAGTATGTGTACGAGTCGAAGTTCCGCGAGATTTTGAAAAACAGTTTCGTCCGCGTTGGACTGGCGGTTGCCATCGTGCTATGCGTTTACCTCTGCTCCTCGGGCAGCGGCGCGTTTATCTATTTCCAATTCTGAGATACGTATGGGAACCGAATCGCCAACCGTAAGACCCGATGCGCCTCAGCCGGCGGCCCCGGACACGGAGACGCCGTTTGGCGCGAACGAAGTCCGGCTCAACGGCCGGCAATGGCTCGCGGCCTTCGGGATCGTGTTGCTGGTCCTGCTGCTGACGCCGCGGCTCTGGGAACGAATCGAGCGCTACGATACCGGCCCCGACTATCGCATTCCCTACGAGCTCAGCAACGACTACTGGTTATATTCGCAGCGGCTCAGCCAGGCTTCCGATCCCAACCAAGTCGTCGTACTCGGCGATTCCGTCGTTTGGGGCGAATACGTCTTGCCCGACGGCACGTTGTCGCATTTTCTGAATCAGGAGTCGGGAGCCACCGACCGTTACATCAACGCCGGCGTGAACGGCTTTTTCCCGCTTGCCTTGGAAGGATTGATCGCGTACTATGGCCAGGGATTGCGCCACCGCAAGGTGATCCTGCAGTGCAACGTGCTGTGGATGACCAGTCCCAAGGCCGACCTGAGCACGGAGAAGGAGGAACCATTCAACCACTCCCGGCTTGTGCCTCAGTTCCGCCCGCGCATTCCCTGCTACAAGGCGGACGCCAACGAACGGTTGAGCGCCATCGTGGAACGCCAGGTCGGTTTCGTGGCGTGGGTGAATCACTTACAGAACGTCTATTTCGGACAGAAGAGCATCCTGCAGTGGACATTGAAAGACGACGGCGGCGTGCCGCCGCGTTACCCCAACCTCTGGAAAAATCCGATGCGGCAAATCACGCTGACCGTCCCGTCGGCGCCTCAGGACGATCCGCAGCGCGGTCCCAGGAGTCCGCGTCACAAACCCTGGTCCGAGAACGGCCAGGGCTCGACCCACTTCGAGTGGGTCGGTCTCGATTCGTCGCTCCAGTGGCAAGCCCTCCAGCGCACGATCGGGAGGCTGCGGGGCCGCGACAACAGCGTCCTGGTCGTCCTGGGGCCTTTCAATGAACACATGATGGCCGAGGAAAACCGGCCGGCGTATCGGAAAATCCGCGACGGCATTGCGGCCTGGCTTACGGAAAACAAGATTCCCCACGTCGTGCCCGAAACGTTGCCCAGCGCGCTCTACGCCGACGCCAGCCATCCGCTGACCGAAGGCTATGAGTTGCTGGCGAAACGGATTTCCGCAAACCCGAAGTTCCAGAACTGGTTGACAGGGGCGATGAACCACCCATAAACAATCGGGAATAATCGGAGGAAAAATGCTGATCAGGGATAACCAATTCAACATCGGCCACATCTGCACACGGCAGCAATGTGAACTCGGACATTCACGCAAGCTCGCCATGAAGTGGGTCGGCCCTCGTGGCGAGCAGGCGTCGTTTACCTTTGAGGATTTGGATCATCAAAGCTCGCGTTGTGCCAACATCCTTCAAGACCTCGGCTTTGGCGCGGGCGACGTGTTCTTCATTTTTCTGCCGAAACTGCCGGAAGTGTTCTTTGCATTTCTGGGCGCCCTGAAAGCCCGGATCATTATTGGAACGCTGTTCTCCAATTTCGGGGAAGAAGCGTTACTGGACCGGTTGGGTGACTCCCAGGCAAAAGGAGTGCTCACCCGGAAAAGCTACTTGAGAAAGCTGTTGCGCATTCGCGACCAACTTCCCTCACTGAAGTATATCCTGCTGGTGGATGCCGAGGACGATCAGGCGGCGGACATCCTCAGCCTGCCGAAGCTGCTGGCCCGGGCGTCGCCGGACTTTGCCACGCCGCTGACGGACCCCGAAACCCCCTCCGTGCTGCATTACACTTCGGGGTCCACCGCCAAGCCCAAAGGCGCGCTGCACCGGCACCGGAGCGTGCTGCTGCAGCATCGGACCGCCCGCGAGATTCTCTGCTTGCAACCGGATGATCTGTATTGGTGCACGGCGGACCATGGATGGGTGACCGGAACTTCCTACGGCATCATCGGTCCCTGGAGCCTGGGCATCTCGCAGGTTCATTTTAGCGGCGGTTACGACCCACAGCAATGGTTTGACCTTCTGCAAAACGAACGCATCACCGTCTGGTACACGGCGCCCACCGCCTTGCGCATGTTAATGCGGGAAGATCCCGTCTTTTTCGCGGGGTATGATCTCTCCCGCTTGCGCCATGTTTTCAGCGTGGGGGAGCCGTTGAATCCGGAAATTGTCCATTGGGGGCGCAAGGTGTTCGGCAAGGACATCCATGATACCTGGTGGCAGACCGAAACCGGTTCCATTCTGATCGCCAATCGGCCGGGGTTGCCGGTCAAACCCGGTTCCATGGGCCGGCCGGTGGACGGTATGGAAATCGGCATCGTCGCAGACGATGGCGCCCTACTGCCGGACAATGAACAAGGGAACCTTTGCTTGCGGCCGGGATGGGATTCCATGTTCATTGCCTATTATCGGCACGAGGACATCTACCAGCAGAAATTCCGCCACGGATGGTATTGGACGGGGGACACGGCCTATCGCGACCATGAAGGATATTATTGGTTCATGGGGCGGAGCGATGATGTCATCAACACCGCCGGTCATTTGGTCAGCCCCTTCGAGGTGGAGAGCGCCTTGCTCGAGGTGGAAGGCATCGCCGAGTCGGGCGTCATCGCCGCGCCGGATCCCCTGCTGTTTGAAAAGGTGGTGGCCTACGTGGCGCTGCGCAACGGTTATGTTTGGAGCAGCGATTTGGAGCTCAAAGCGCGGCTGCACATTTCCAACCGGGTTTCCACCATGGCCACACCCCAGGAGTTCTTCGTGGTGGATAATATCCCCAAGACCAAGAGCGGAAAGATTATGCGCCGGGTTCTCAAAGCTCGCTATCTCGGGACGGATGTCGGCGATGTGAGCACGCTGGATATGTAGGACATATAAGATGCATAGGACATATCGAATGGAGCATCCGCCTTATGACAACGATGGAAAAGCTGACGGGGATTTTCCGCACGGTTTTTGACAATGAGGATATCAACCTCCGCCCGGACATGACGGCCAACGACGTGGACGGCTGGGATTCCCTGGCCCAGGTCAATTTGATCCTGGCGGTGGAAAAGGGCTTTGGCATACGCTTCAGCCAAAAGGAATTGCTGACGTTTAAGAATGTGGGCGATCTGCTGCGCAGCATTGAACAGAAGCCGGGTTGACCCGAGCAGCGCTGTCATCCCCAGCGATAGCGAGGCGTTCAGACCGATCCGCTTTGATCGCGACGGTCCGCGCTATGGCTGAGCAATTACTCCTTTCTCAAGACGGTCCCGCGTCCAAGTATACAAACCTACACAACCTTTCTGCGAGTCAAACGCGCCCAGGACAGATGCCGCACGAGCATCGCAGAGACGACCAGAGAGAATACGAAGAAAACCCAGGTGTGAAACCGCGGGGCGGCCCTCTACTTTGCGGCAAGTTCGGAAAGTGTTATTCCGTCAGACTTCGAAGATGCGACTCGACCGATTCGGCCAGACCCTCGAGGCCGTAACCTCCTTCGAGGACGGACACGAGCCGGCCGTTGCAGCATTTCTCGGATATTTCTTTCACCATCCGGGTGAGCTCTCCGTACCCGTGTGCGGTCAGGCGCATGCCGCCGAGCGGGTCGTCCCGGTGGGCATCGAATCCCGCGGAGATGAGCACAAAGTCCGGATGGAACGCAAAGGCTGCCGGCATCAGTGTTTCCCGAAAGACTCTCTGGTAGTCCTTGTCGCCCGAGTCGGCGGGCAGGGGTGCGTTCAGGGTCAGGCCCAGACCCTTGCCGGTCCCCTTCTCTGCCTCGGACCCCGTCCCAGGATAGAAAGGAAACCGATGGACGGAGAAGTAGAGTACCGTAGGGTCGTCGTAGAAAGCCGCTTGTGTGCCATTCCCGTGGTGTACGTCCCAGTCAACAATCAGTACCTTCGCCAGGTTATGCCGCTTCTGGATGTAGCGGGCGCCAATGGCCACATTGTTGAAAAGGCAGAAACCCATCGCGCGATCTTTCAGCGCATGGTGGCCCGGAGGGCGCACGGCACAAAATGCATTCCGGACCTTTCCTTCGATCACCGCGTCTATGGCCGACAGCACTCCGCCCGCGGCCGCCACCGCGACTTCGTAAGATTCCGACGATATGGGAGTATCCCCCGAATCCAGATAGGGCGCGCCGTTCTTGCAGCTCGTTCTAACCCGCTCCACATATTGCGGGGTATGGATCGTCGTGAGCCACTCCGGCGCGGCCGGTGCGGGGGCAAGTGCCGTCAGTTGAGAAAGGAGGCCGGTCTCTTTCAGCCTTTGGACAATGGCCGCCAGCCGCTGCGGTTTTTCGGGATGGCCTGTGCCGGTCTGGTGTCGAAGATAGATCTCATCATACAGAAAACCTGTTTTGAGGGCTTGTTTGGGAGAATCCATTTTTCCCTCTCCTTGTTCCGCAGGTGCGTTCGGCGATTCGCCGGGCCAGCCCTTGAGGCTGCCGACCTTTGCCAGCCCTACACTCATAAGGAGAAGCAGGAGGATTCCCACGGCATGGGATCTCAGAAATGCCGCGCCGCGCTTGCCTTTCATAGGGTTGATTCCCCCTGGCTTCCGGCCAACGGTGAACAAATCGCTTCTTCTTGCCCGTGCAACGCACCCGCAAGTCCGGCTTGATACCGCGCAGTCGAAGACGCTTACCGGCAGAACGGGATAGTCATCTCTGTATTGTCTTGTCAAGAGACAATGCCTTATCCCTGCTGAAATGCCATCCGCTATGCGTTGTCCTTTGCAGGAGGCCATTGAATCGCGCGACCGCCGAGTACCGACGAGCCGTGACACGATGTTCGAGCTGTTCCGGCGCACGGAAATTCTACGGATAGCCGGAACAATAATGAGAATGCGCAGTTCATCGCTTCGGAAAAACGAACCTCACCGAAGAACGAAAAACTTCTTGAAAGCCAGCTGCAAAGCGCGGCTAAGTCAAATGGGTATGATGCGGCTCAAAACGGCGAAGCGCGGATTCCTACGCTGCTTTTTTCCCGCGAAGCGGATGCCGCCGCTGGTGGAAGAGACTGAGAGAGAATGGTTCTCGGACGCTTTGCGGGAGGGAGCTGCGAAAAAGAGTGGCGTGGGCTGTCAGCCCGCCAAAATCGGCGGACTCGACAGTGCATCCCACTCTTTCCACTCCCGTTCAATGTTGAGAGGCGCATTTCGCAACTCCCACCTCAAGGGGAAAGGATAGACTCATCTTGAAACAGGTATTGGTGCTCGGTCTGTTAGCAGCGGCCGTCGCGGTGCTGCCGGATCCCATCTGGAGCCAGGAGAGACCCGCCGCCACGCAACCTGCCGGCGGGGAAGCCAGGAAGTTTGCCTTTGACAGCAACGAAGCCCTGGCCGGCTGGACAATCACGGGCGACGTGACCATTGATCTGACGAAAAAAAGGAACGCCGGCGGCCTCGCCGGTGCCTCAGGCCGCGAGGGCAAGGGCGGCTCGCTCAAGGTCGGCCCCAACGGCAAGGCCCTGCTGAAGCTCCGCGACAAGGACGAGTCGGGCAAGGTCGAGATGTGGGTCTGCGACGACGGCACCAAGCCCGAAAACGCCAAGACCAATCGTCCGGGGCCGCGATGGGGCTTGGTCCAGAGCGACGGGAAGCTGCTGGCCGCCGGCATCTTCTACGCCGGCTATCTGGGCGGCACCGAAGGCTACACCGCCACCGCCTGCGACGGCAAGAACTGGTTCGACCAGTTGTTCTGGCTCGGCGTAAATCGTGCGCCGGCCGGCTGGCACAAGTGGACGTTCGACTTCGATCCGGAGGTGGGCCTCCAGATCCGCCACAACGATAAGGACGTCAACGTGGCGCTCGACAAGGCGGGCCTGAAGGGCTTCAGCGCCATCGCGATCTGGGGCGACAGCGGCAAGGGCAACGAGCAGACGATCTGGGTGGACGACCTGTCCGTCACCCTGGGCGGCCCGATGAATCTCGTCACCACGGCCGAGGCCGATCCGTATGATGCAAAGTCCATTTCGTCCGACGCGTCCATAAATCGCCCCGTCGTCCTCTACACGAAGGACAACGCCCCCGCGACACCCAAGCTCGAAGACCTGCCCCTGAAAGAGAGCGTCTCGCAGTACGGCATTACCTGGACGTTTGAGAAGCCGGCTCGCGTCGGGCAGTTCATCAACGGCGACTGGTACGTCGTCGGACCGGTGACGATCAAGGCAATCGAGCCCAAGCCGCTTTACGGCGCGGAGATTCCGAAGCGCGAGCTGGACCAGATGGACAAGGAGCGCCCGGAAGGCCAGCGCGTCCGCAACGGCTTCATGCTCAATCCGCCGGCCAAGATGAAAGTCGCCTACGACAGCGGTGTCCGAAACTATTTCGACCCCTCGCTCATCCAGAAGCTGCCCGTGGCGATGAAGCCCGGCGATTCGCTCGTCTCCACGATCAGCATGCCCAAGGGCCTGGTGCTCCATGCCCAATTGCGGAACAAGATCGAGCGCGGCGTGGACGACAGCAGCCCGATCCGCCTGGCCGCGGTTCTGACTTGCGTGGGCGAGCCGCAGCCGCCGGATGCCTTCCGCCCGGCCTTCTGCGACCGCCAACAGAAGATCTACCTGGCCCGCAACCTCAAGCGCGAGCTGTTGCCCAACGCCGCCCCAACCAAGGGCATCCCGAAGATCGAGCAGTACATCCGGTTTACCCAGCGGCCCTGGGTCGGCACTTGCTTCTTCGGCTTCGAGGAGCCTGTGGAGAACATGCCGCAATATGGCCTGGAGTACGGTCGCGTGGCCGGCATCTCCGCCTTGCTCCTCTGCACCGACCTCAAGCCCGCTCAGAAGGAGCCGCTCCTGGTGAACTACGTCCAGGTGGGCATTGACCTGGGCGGCATGATCCGCGCGGGCCATCCCGGCTGGACGGGCTTCGGTGGACACGGCAGCGGCCGCAAGACGCCCATCGTCTTCGCGGGATTGCTTTTGGGCGATGACCAACTGGCTAACATCAACAAGTCGTTCCCCACGGTGAGCTTCGGCGAGGATGAGCAGACCGCCTACGGCGATTGCTGGACGGGGGCCAAGGTCGTCTTCGCCGGGCATTCGGGGATAGACGCGGCCACGGGCGTGGGCCGCAATCAAGGGCGAGGCAACCCCTGGGGGCCTTACGAGCACATGCCGCCTTCGCAGTGGAAGGATGGCCAGAACACCAGCGAGGCGTATCGGCGGACCTCGACGAGCGCCGGTTTCGTCGCCCAGGCTCTGGCCCTGCGGCTCCTGCGCGCCGAGAAGGCCTGGAACCACGACGCGTTCTTTGACTACGTGGACCGCTGGATGTACGAGGACGACGCCGCATTCGTCAAGACCCTCAAAGAGGTGACCGGCAAGGACTACGACAAAGAGTGGGCGCGACAGGGCTGGACCTGGGACGCCTTCGTCAAGGAGATGTGGGTCAAGCACCGCCCCACGCTTCCGGCGCCAACCGACGGCTGGAAGCAGAAGCATGATGACAGCTATTACCGCACGGCCATCGAGAAGTCGCAAAGGTAGTGTTGACACGGAGTTCGAGCCGCCTCAAACACCTGGATTTAGTGTCCAGTCAGCAGGGAGATCTACAGCCGTTGTTCGGAGAAAGAGAGGTGAAGTCATGACAGAGAAGGAGAGAGTCCTGCAAGCCGTTATGGATATGCCGGACGATGCGTCCATCGGGGACGCCATGGAGCGCCTTCTGTTTCTGGCCAAGGTTGAGAGGGGAATCCTGCAAGCGGATGCAGGGCAGACGATCCCTCACCAGACCGTGAAGGAGCGAATGGGAAAATGGCTGAGGTGAAATGAGGCGCCTGTCCCCACATTCACTGGTTGGCTTTTCATCAACGCGCGACCGCGCCAAGCACTTCGTTTTGAATACGGCAGTTGAACTCAGAAGCCATGCAAGAGGAAATGCGGTGCCTGTCCCGAATGGCACTAACTTCAGCCGCCATCAATTCGGATGGGACACCGTTGGTTTTTCGCCGCCACCGGCGCAGGGCCGGCGGCGGCGAAAAACCCCGCTCCTTGGGGACAGAGACCTTAAGTTAGTGCCATTCGGGACAGGCCCTCCCTTTCCCACGACACCTGCTCCCCGCGAAGAGAGAGCGACAATGCACATCAAGACAATGGGCCGGTACCATGCGTTGATCTGGTTGGTTGCGTTGGGCATGGCGTGGGATTCCCGGTGTCCTGCAGCAGAGGCGGAGACCCATCGGCTCGTTGTCCGGGCCGACGAGGCGTTTGAACAGGGGGAGGGCGCCTGGGGCGTAAGGCTGAGCGAGGGCGGAGCTGTAAGCCTTTACGACCGGGTGCTGGTCGAGGACGACGGCCCGGGCATCGGCAGCGACGCAGAATGGTTGAAAACGGATCGGGCGCCAACCACTGAGATCGCCGGGAACACGCGGATCAAGAAAGTGCTTCACATTGAGCGTCTCGGCGCGAAAGAGGCGCGGCTGTGCGTGCCGGCAGACGTGGCCATTGAGGTCAATGGTCGGGCCCTCGAGATTTTGCGCAGCACGCCATTCCCCCAGGTTCCCGTCTCACTGTTGAAGAGGGGCCTGAACGAAGTGGTCCTCTACTGCCCCGGCAGCCGCCGGAATGTAAAAATCGCCCGGCCCGAAGATATCCTTCGCAACGCGCCGGAGCGCAAGGACCGCCCGCGCCGCAGTTTCAAGAGCAGCGATGGCGGGAAGACCTGGGAACCGATCCAGGGCGAGTACATGGTCCGGCTCCACCTGGTCCAGTATGTCCCGCAGGGATACTTCATTTCTCCGGTGATTGATCTGGGACAGCCGAGCGCGGACGCGCAAAACAAAGACAAACGCCCGTTGCTCACTCCGGTCTCGATCCAGTCCGTCTCGCTGGACGCGAATGCCGAAACGCCCGACGGCACGCGGGTCGAATTGGCCCTGCGCACCGGTCGCAGCCCCGTCTATGAGGCGGCGCGGTGGTCCGACTGGCAGCCGGCCGGAACGGCGGTCCCCAAGGGAAACCGCTACCTACAATGGAAAGCCACGCTGTTCTCGAGCGATCCGGTCAAAACGCCCCTGCTGCGGAGCGTTGCCGTGGAGGCAAAGGTCAGCACACCCCCAACGCCGGCATGGGCGAAAGCGCTGCAAGTGGTTTCCTTCCACAATGAGGAGATCCGCAGCACGTCGCTCCCGTTCGAGTACGAAGACCCGCTTCACCCCCGCTTGGTTGCGCTGCGGCGCAAGTACAAGTTGGATGAGGTGGTGTCGGGAGCCGCGACGGAGACGGAGCAACTGGTGAGACTTTGCGACTGGGTGGCGCACCAATGGAAGTACACCGTGCCCGAGTCGGACTACCCCACCTGGGACGCCGACGAGATTCTCACGCGCAAGTACGGCTTTTGCGTTCAATTCGCCATCGTACTCATGCAAAGCGCGATCAGCCTGGGCCACCAGGCACGCTTCGTGTTCGGCCACAACCCCGGCGCCTTTGAAGGGGGAGGGCACGAGGTGTGCGAGATCTGGTCGAACGAGTATCGCAAGTGGATCTTCTTCGACTCAAACCAGAACTGGCACTACATCCATCCCCAGACCAAGGTGCCCATGAGCGTGCTGGAAGTGCACGACTTGGTAGTGAAGACGTATTATGGCGGCCAGCCTGCCACACTCGCAAACCCGCCTCGCCGACGGCAGCCTTCGGACGCCATTGCGATCTGCTACGGAACCAGCATGGCCCCCGGAATTCCACCCAAAGGCTTCGAGACCCACTACGCGGACGGCCGCTACACGGTGCCGACACGGTGGCTGTTTGTGAACTACATGCCTCGGAACAACTTCTACGCCAAGCCCTATCCCCAACCCAAGACGCAAGGTGCGCACTGGGACTGGTCGGAATACTGGTGCTGGGAAGATGGCGCGACTCCCAAGCAGTGGCTCTATCGAAACTTTACCGCCCGCAGAAGCGACCTCGATTGGACGATCAACCAGGTCTGTTTCGATGCGACCATCAGTGACCGGCCCGGGGCGCTGGCGATCCAGACGGGGACCTTCACGCCTCATTTCGACACCTTCCTGGTGAAGGTGGACCGGCAGGCCTGGAAGGAGGCTTCGCGGGCCTTCACGTGGGAACTCCATCCGGGCCGCAACCGCTTGGGGATGAGGATCCGCAACAAGGCCGGGGTCGAAGGCCCGGTCAGTTTTCTGGAAGTGGAATATTGATGGTGCTGAGCAGTTACCTTTTTCTTTTGTATTCTGACTTCTGACTCCTGCCTTCTAACCGCTTTTTTCGTATTTCGGTGTATTTCGGAAAATTTCGGGGGGCGCATCTTGACAAAGCTACCAGACCCAACGGAATCGCCCACCAAGTGTTGCCGGGCTTTAGCCGGCTTCACTGTTAGACACGTGCTTCAGCGCGTGGACGCGATATGTTCCCTCCCCCGTACAAGCCGGCTTCGAGCCGGGCTTGCCCAGCGGGCTTCAGCCGGGGAAGACCGCGAAACCCTGTGCTGAAGCGGTTCGAGAAGCCACGCTGAAGCGCGCTGGCACGGGGTGGCCTCTGCCGTCCACCGGCTGAAGGCCGGTATGTGTTTAGCGCGCATAAGCAACAACGACAAGGGCACCCTGCGCACTGGCAAAACTGAGGGTGCGAGCCGACTTTTGGAGTGCGGTGGCCCTCCGCCGCTTTGCTTTTTTGG